>Ga0315545_1000513_pt1 | contig 40703 bp, 46 predicted proteins | sample SalMarSW160210MG_FD_203096 | JGI IMG/M metagenome (GOLD analysis project Ga0315545, IMG submission 203096) | Salt marsh sediment microbial communities from the Plum Island Ecosystem LTER, Massachusetts, United States - Salt Marsh Sediment SW1602-10 ...
CATTTGCCAGGCCGCGCCACTTCCTGGCACCGGGCTCTCCAAGGCCGGGGGATTGGAGAAGCCGCGCAGCGTCTCGGCCGTCGCGGCGGCGAGCACCGCAAGGTCGTATCCCCCCTCCAGGAAGAAGATCGTGCGCGCTTCGGGGGCCTTGCCGCGCAGTGCGCCCGCCATGAACCCGTAGTCCTCGGTCTCGAGACGGATCCCGGCCAGCGGGTCACGTCGGTGGGCGTCGTACCCCGATGACACCAGGATCCACTCGGGCGCGAACTGCTCCAGCATCGGCACGACGACGTTGACGATCGCCCAGCGGTAGGGCGCCCCGTCACACCCCGGTGGCCACGCGAAATTGACCGTCTTCCCGATACCGTCCGCGTCGCCGATCTCGTCCACCCACCCGGTGCCCGGATACGCCGGATACTCGTGGAAGGAGATGTAGAGCACCGAGGGATCCCGCAAGAAGATCGTCTGGGTCCCATTCCCGTGGTGCACGTCCCAGTCGACGATCGCCACCCCGGCGTTCTCCCGGCTGAGCTTCCGCGCCGTGATCGCAATGTTGTTGAGGAGGCAGAATCCCATCGCCCGCCGGGGCAAGGCGTGATGCCCTGGCGGCCGCATCGCCACGAAGGCGACGTCCGCCTCGCCGCGCCGCAGCACTTCGGCGGCCGCCGGGCCCGAGCCTGCCGCCCGCAGCGCCGCTTCCCAGCTCCTCTCCCCGGCAACGGTGTCCACATCGAGCGTGCCACCGCCGGCGGCGCAGAACTGGTTCAGCTCGTCGATGTAGGCCGCCTCGTGGACCAGGCCCACGTCGGCGAGGTCCGCCCGGGGCGCTTCGACTTCGACGACTTCGAGGCCTGAGGCGTGAACCCCTGAGATCACGGCCGGGATACGTGCGGCGCGTTCGGGATGACCGAATCCCGTGTCGTGATCGAGGGCACTGTCGTGTGTCACGAGAGCAACGCGCATACCTGCATCATCCCATGTCGAATTCGGTCTTCGCGAGCAACGGTAACGTGTGCGGCGTCACTCGATCCAATTGCCAGGAAGTCTTTGATGGCGCTCACAGACACCCCCGTCAAGATAAGCCACCGCGGCGAGTGGCCGGGTCGGATCGAGTTTCGCCGTGGCTGGGCTCGTGCCGAGGCCCGTCCGTGGAATGATGCCGAACCCGATGCCACCATCCGCTTGATCCGCGGCGGGGCGCCCTTCCTGGGGGCCTCGACCGAGCGCCTACTTCACCTCGGCGCCCCGGCGGCACTCTCGCCACCGCTGCCGGCCAGTGCCCGCCGAATGTGGCAGAGCGCCGGTTACGTGACGTTCATGGACTTGGCGCTCATGCGGCTCCCCCTCGACCGGCAACCCGCGGCGCCTGATCATTTGGTCGTCGAAGCCAACGACGTCCCTCTCGATCGCCTGCTCGCCATCGATGTCGCAGCGTTCTCCCCCTTCTGGCGCTTCGATGCGTTGGGTCTGCAGGAGGCGATCGAGGCGACCACGCGTTCGACCGTGCTCATCATCCGCGATAGGGACGGCCTCCCTGCCGGATTCGCCATCGTCGGGTTCGGTGCCGCCGTCTCCTATCTGCAAAGGGTTGCCGTCGACCCCCAATGGCAGGGCAAGGGCATGGGACGCTCGCTGGTGCGGGTGGCCGCTCGAAAGGCTCGCGACTCGGGGGCGCGTGTCATGCTGCTCAACACCCAGTACGACAACGAAGGCGCCATCGCACTCTACGAGACCGAGGGCTTCGTCCTTCTCCCCGAGCCGCTGGCCCTGCTTCGCAACGCTCCCTGAGCAACAAACCTCTCTCAACACTCCGTTAGTCTCGCGATCACGGCGAGGTGACAAGCGGTGCTCGTCGATCGCTGGGCACGTATTGACCCTGCCGGAGGACCGATGGCCCCACAGCTCCCCGACCGCTACCAGACCCAGGTCTGGCTGGGACGCGATGCCGATGTCGAGGAATGGCTCGCCACCGACCGCACGCTCGACAGGCCTGTTCTGCTACGAGTCCTCAACTCGGCCGCGAGCCGGCGAAGGGTCGAGGCATTCGTGGCATCGATCCGAGTGGCCGCAGGAATCCAGCACATCCACCTCGCCGGCGTTTACGCCGTGGGTGAATCACCCGGAGGCGGTGCCTACTCCGCGCTCGAGTGGAACGGCGGGGTCTCGATTGCAGATCGCCTGCGTGCCTCTGAGACCCTTCCGGTCTCCGAGTTCCTCCCCAACGCGGCCGGCCTCGCCGAGGGGCTCGCAGCGTTCCACGCCGCCGGAGCCACCCACGGCGCCATCGACTCAGGTGCCATCCTCTTTTCGGCAGCCCACCCGGCCAAGCTCGGCGCCTTCGGTCGCCCTCGGAGGTCTCTGTCGCCCGCGGACGACACGGTGGCACTGGCGCGGGCGCTGCGGCTGGCGCTCACTGGCTCCGACCACCCGGGGCTGAATCCGTCGCAGGTGGTCGAGGGCCTCCCGGCGACCGTTGATCGGGCCCTCTCCGATGCCGAGACCGGCAAGCTCGATGCCTCCGGGCTGGCGACGGCCCTGCGGGCGACTCCCTACGTGCCGCCGCCTGCGCCGCGTGGCGGATGGTCGTGGCGCTGGTTGATCCCGGCGACGCTGCTGCTGGTCTCCGCCTTCCTGGTGGCCGCCGTCGGTCTCGCCATCGACGTCGATCCCGATTCTCCCTTCCTGTTCCCGGCCACTCCCCCGGCGGCGACGACCACCACCACCTCTGCCACCGATACGACAACGACACAGCCTCCGATACCGCAGACCGGGACACTCGAAGCAACCGCGGTCGTGTACGACCCGTTCGGTGACCGAACCGAGAGGGACACCGATGTGCCCAACGTCCTCGACGGAAACCCGGACACTTCCTGGCGGACCGAGCGCTACTTCGATCCACTGGCTCGGCTCAACAAGCCGGGAGTCGGCCTCGTTTTCACAGTCGAAGGAACCCCCGAGTCGATCGAGTTCCATATCTCCCAGGACACCCGATTCACCGTAGGGTGGGCCGCGGCCATCCCAGACGATTTCGAGGAGTGGGAGGCCGTTGCATCGGGCACCGCATTGACCGGCACGGTCAGCCTCCAGCTTCCCTCTCGTCCTGGTGGTTCCTGGCTGCTCTGGTTCACGGATCTCCCCGAGCAGGACGGCGGCGAGTATTTCACCCGCGTCATCGAGGTGGTGTTCATCTCGTGACACACCTCTTCCCTCCAACAACGATCGCCCTGACATGACACAGCGAGCTGCTGCCGACCTCGCCCTCATCGAGCGCTACCTCGGCGGCGACGTCATGGCCTTCGACGAGTTGATGCACGCCCACGAGGACCGCGTCTTCGGGATCTGCCTTCGCATGCTGCGCGATCGCGATGCGGCCCTCGACGCCACCCAGGACACTTTCCTGGCGGTCTTCCGCAAGGTCGATCGCTATCGGGCTCAGGCCGCCTTCAGCACCTGGCTGTACCGGGTGGCGATCAATGCCTGCTACGACCACCTCCGGCGCAGGCGGCGACAACGCTCCGAATCCCTTCCTGAGAACCTCGATTCGGCGGATCCCAAGAGCGGGGACGCTTTCACGGCTGCTGAGCTGCGACCCGACATCGAGGTGGCGCTGCAAGCCGTCAGCTCGGAGTTCCGCGCCGCCGTCGTGCTCGTGGACCTCGAGGGCCTGGCTCTCGAGACGGCAGCCGACCTCCTCGGTATCCCGGTCGGCACGGTCAAGTCGCGAGTCTTCAGGGGACGACGCCAGCTCGCGGAGTACCTCGGGAACCTCCGCCCACCCTCGCAGCATCCAAGGGACGAATGACGATGCACGAACACGACCCCGACACCATCATGGCCTTCCTCGAAGGCTCCCTGGACGCTGCCCGGGCCGCCGCGGTGGAAGAGCACATGGAGACCTGCTCGGAGTGCTCGGAGGAGCTCCGCCTGCAGCAGGTGGCGTTGGAAGTGCTCCGGGATACGCCACGCGTCTATCTGAGCGCGGCTGAGTCCGCTCATCTACATCGCACCCTCCACGGTCGCCTCGGCGTGGCTACCGCGCCGGTCCCGGCGCCCCAGAAGAGACGCTGGGCGTGGCGCGGCACCGCCCTCGGCGCCGCGGCGGTGATGCTGATCGCCGTCCTCCTGGTGGCGCCCCGCCTCGTGTTGATCGGTGCCTCCGACCGCGAGGCCGAAGACGCTGCCCTCTCCAACAGCGCACAGACTGCGGAGCTCGACGTGCCCGCGGAGCCCGAGGCCTACGACTTACGGGAAGGCCTCCGCGCCGAGGCCGGCGACACGCTCGGCTCCTCCCCGGCAACAGTCGCCGCCGGGGAAATCACCGACGGCGACGAAGAGGCACATCAGACATGGGATCTCTCCAAGGCCGGCTTGGAAGAACTCCTCGCCGTCGTCATCGATGCCGGTGGCCGTCCTGCCGAGGTTCAAGAGAGGCTCGCCGCGCTCGGTTTTCCCAAGAACGTCGTCGACACAACGAGCGAGGCGACCGCGACCGACACCACCGAGGCCAGCGCCGCCGGGTCCCACCCCTGCGTCGACGTCGGCCTCTCCGAGCTCCCCGACACCGTCAGCGCCTTCGTCGTCACCGGCGGGACGACGGACGAGGGCGAAGTCGTGGTCATCGCCTATGTGCCCGAGAACGTCGATGAGGCCGTGCTTCTGAGCCACCTCGTCGAATCGTGCACAATCGCCATGCGCGTTCCTTGACGCCGTCGATTCGGAGAGGGGGCGGCGCCGGGAGACTAACCTCGGCGACATCATGGAAGACTTTCCTGTCAAGATCGCCGATTTCCTCGAGACCACCGCCAAGCGGATCCGGGCGACCACTGTCGACCGGATCGCCGGCTGGATCAAGTGGACGGCTGTCGGCATCATCGCCGGCCTGCTGGGTATCACCCTCTTCGTCTTCCTCGTCTTCGGCCTGTTCCGGCTCACCGGCGGGCTTATCGGCGTGGAGTGGGCCTATGCCCTCTTCGGTGGACTATTCGTCCTTGTCGGGTTGTTCCTCTTGAGCAGACGGACTGCTGACCTCTCCGAAGAGGATTGAACATGGCCGAGAAGGTTCTCATCGTCGGCTCAGGGCCGGCCGGGCTGACCGCGGCGATCTACGCCGCTCGTGGAGGCCTCGAACCTGTCATCATCGAAGGGACCGAGCGCGGCGGACAGCTCATGCTCACCACCGATGTCGAGAACTACCCGGGATTCCCTGAGGGAATCACCGGCCCCGACCTGATGGATCGACTCCATGAGCAGGCGAAGCGCCTCGGCACACGCATCGTCACATCCGACGTCACTTCGGTGGATCTCTCTAGCCGACCATTCAAAGTTTCCGTGGGCGATGACCAGCATGAAACGGAGACCTTGATCATCTCCACCGGGGCATCCGCCCGATGGCTCGGAGTGCCCGGTGAGGAGCGTTTGCGGGGCCGCGGCGTCTCGGCATGCGCGACCTGTGACGGCTTCTTCTTCCGAGACAAGGAGCTGGCGGTGATCGGCGGCGGCGACACCGCCATGGAGGAGGCCCTCTTCCTGACCCGCTTCGCGTCCAAGGTCACCATCATCCACCGGCGGGACGAGTTCAGGGCCTCGAAGATCATGATTCGCCGCGCTCTCGAGCACGACAAGATCGAAGTGTTGTGGAACAGCGTGGTCGAGGAGGTGCTCGGCGACGACACCGTGACCGGTCTCCGAGTCCGCAACGTCAGGACGGACACCGCTTCCACGCTGTCCGTCGACGGCGTTTTTGTAGCGATCGGCCACACCCCCAACACCGTCGTCTTCCGTGGCCTCATCGACCTCGACGAGAAGGGCTACGTCGTCCGGCACGGCAGCACGATGACCTCCGTGCCGGGGGTCTTCGCCGCAGGCGACGTCGCCGACTCGGTCTACCGCCAGGCGGTCACCGCCGCCGCCATGGGCTGCCGGGCCGCCATGGACGCCGAGCGGTGGCTCGAAGCTCAAGGCGACTGAAGCTGTGGCCGCCGTATCCATCGTCCTTGACACGGCCGGCGCCGCGGGCAGAATCACCTCCTCGAACGACACCGCAAGGAGGTGACGACCCTGCCTCGGGTCGGGACTCATGGGCAACAACACCGTCGTGGCAACCGATGCCACCTTGCCGGATCTCATCTCAGGCCAGACACCGGTTCTCGTGGATTTCTGGGCCGAGTGGTGCGCTCCCTGCAAAATGATGAGCGGCCCCCTCGATGAGATCGCGGCGGCTAACACGGGCAAACTGACCGTCGCCGCGCTCAACGTCGATGAGAACCAGCAGGCGGCCATGACGCACGAGATCATGAGCCTTCCGACGATGATCATCTTCGCCGGCGGCGTCGAGAGGAGGCGGCTCATCGGCGCTCGTTCCAAGCATCAGCTCGAAGAGGATCTCGCCGAGTTCATTGTGTGAGAGCATGGGGTCGTGAGGCTCTACCGCACCGGTGACGAGGGGGAGCCGATCCGGGACATTCAGGATCGGCTGGGCACTCTCGGCTTCGACGCCGGTGAGGATTCAGAGGGCTGTTTCGGCCCCGCCACCGAAGCCGCCGTCCGCGCTTTCCAGCAGGCTCGTGGCCTCGGCGTTGACGGGATCGTGGGAACCGACACCTGGCGGGCTCTCGTGGCGGCGAGCTATCGCCTCGGTCAGCGGCCTCTCTATCACCGGGTCCCCATGATGCACGGCGACGACGTCGCGGAGTTGCAGCGGCGCCTCAACGCCCTCGGTTTCGACGCCAACAAGGTGGATGGCATCTTCGGGCCCGCCACGCTGCGAGCGGTGCTGGAGTTCCAGTCGAATCGACGCATGGGCGAGGATGGCATCGTCGGGCACGACTTTGCACAAGAACTCGACCTGATGAGCCGTGCCACGAACAAGGCGGGTCGCGAGGTTGTTCGCGATCACGTCTGGCTCGAGAACCTCCCCCCCACCGTCGCCGGCCTCCACATCTACATCGACGCCTCGTGCCGCGACGAAGCTGAGGCCCAGGCAACGTGGCACCCATCGCTTACCTTCTCGCTCATCATCCAGGATATGGGTGGTATCCCCGTACTCTCGCACAGCGCTGACACCGCCCCAACAGAGCGAGTGCGAGCCTTCCGCGCCAATCGCCTGGGGGTCGATCTCGTCATCGCCTTCCGCCTGCCGCGTGATGGCGAGCATGCGGTCTTCTTTTTCGAGTCGGCGCACAGCCGGTCCGACGCCGGCGCCGCCATCGCTGCTTCGATCGGCCGCCGTCTCGGCCTTGCCACGCACGGTCGAGCCGTGCCCATTCTCAAGAACACCCGCTCTCCTGCGGTCCTGATCGCGGTTGAGCCACTGACCGAGCAGATAGCCGGGCAGGCCGCCCAGGGATTGATAGACCTCCTCGCATCCAGTGACAGGGGCCGTCCTCGTTTCTGAGGAGGCTATCGGCATCTCCCTGAGCCCCGGGGATAGCCGTCAGACGTAGAACTGGCGGTAGATGCGCTCAAGGTCGTCGAGCGAGGTGAACCGGATCACTACCTTCCCGCCACGCCCGCCATAATCGATCTTGACGTTGGTACCGAGGAACTCGCCCAGCCGGTCCTCGAGCTCCACGATGGCCGCCGGTCGCAGCTTGACGCGGCGCTGGCGAGGGCGCTTCCCTGCGCCACCGGCTCGGGCCCGCACCGCGTCCTCCACCTGGCGCACCGACCATCCCTCCGCCGCCGCCCGGCGACCGATGTGAACTGCGTACGAATCATCCTCGATTGCCAGCAACGCCCGGGCGTGACCCGCCGAAAGCTCGCCTCTTCCGAGCAGACCCTGGATCGCCGCCGGGAGTTGCAGCAATCGCAACGTGTTGGTGACGGCACTCCGGCTCTTGCCGACCCTACCTGCGATCTGCTCGTGCGTCATGGCATAATGTTCCAGGAGATCCCGGTAGCCGGCCGCCTCCTCGAGCGGAGAGAGATCCTCGCGCTGCACATTCTCAATGAGGGCTTCCGTCAAGCCGGCGTTGTCGTCGGTGTCTTCGCGGATGATGGCCGGAACCTCGGCCAGTCCTGCGAGGCGGGCTGCCCGACAGCGCCTTTCGCCTGCAATCAGGAGGTACTCACCCGCCACGTCGCCGGGTCGCACCACGATGGGCTGCAGGACGCCCACTTCGCGGATCGAATCGGCCAGCGCAACGAGGCCTTCCTCGTCGAAATGTGTGCGCGGCTGACGGGGGTTCGGCGCGATGCGGTCCAGCGGCAGTGAAGAGAACCCCCGCTCGGGCCGTTTGACGGGAATGAGGGCATCGAGGCCTCTCCCGAGGCCCGTCTTACGCGCGGCCATGGCGCCTCCGGAACTCCCGAGCCAACTCACGGTAGGCGATCGCTCCCCTCGACATGGGCTGGTATGCCTCGATGGGCTCCCCGTAGGAGGGCGCCTCGGAAAGCCGGACGGTACGCGGGATTACGGTTCGGTATGTCGTCTCCCCAAAATGCTCCCTCACTTGACGGACGACATCGGACGCCAACGTGGTGCGACCATCGAACATGGTGAGTACGACACCTTCAACCTCAAGCTGAGGGTTGAGATTCCGTTTGACGAGCTCAATGTTGCGCATGAGCTGTGTCACACCTTCCAGTGCGTAGTACTCGCATTGGATGGGAATGATCGCCTCGTTCGCGGCCGCCAGGCCATTGATGGTGAGCAGGCCCAACGATGGCGGGCAATCCACGAAGACAAAATCGTACTCTCCCACCGTCGGCTTCAGTGCCCGAGCCAGTTGTGTCTCCCGAGAGAACATCGAAACCAATTCGATCTCGGCTCCCGCCAGTTCGATCGTCGCCGGCACCACGAAGAGGTCCCGGACTGACGTTGGCTCGACGGCGTCCTCCACCGCGGCGTCGTTGATCAGGACGTCGTAGACGGAGTACTCCAGTGCGTTCCTATCGATACCGAGTCCCGAGGACGTGTTCCCCTGGGGATCGAGATCAACGAGGAGGACGCGCTCTCCCTGGAAGGCGAGGGCGGCGCCCAGATTGATGGCAGTCGTCGATTTCCCGACGCCGCCTTTCTGGTTGGCCACGGCGACGACCACCGCCTCATGCGACGGCATCGTTTCCTCCTGAAGACTCGTATGACACCGTCATCCTAAGAAGCCGAGCCGGCGAGTCAAGGATCTCGTGCGGCACCTCCACGAGCTCCCAACCCGCTGCGAGCGCATTGTGTACCCCATCGCTCGAGTCACCGTCACTGCCATGGCTCAAACCGTACACCGCGGACCCGCCCGGCGCCACAAGCCGCGGCATGCTCTCCACGCTTTCGAGAAGCCGCAGGGAGCCCCGCGATATCACGAGATCGTAGCGGTCGACGAGATCGGCTGCCTCCCCCCGGTGCACGTCCACATTGGACAGATCGAGGATTCGTATCGCCCGAGCGAGCAGCTCACATCGACGGCCAGAACGGTCAAGAAGCGTGAATGTGACGTGGGGGAGCAGGATCGCCAGCGGAATCCCAGGCAAGCCCGCGCCGGAACCGATGTCGAGACCAGTAGCCGTCTCCGGCTTGCATCCGATGGCGAAGGTCACGGAATCAGCGACGTGCCGGACCCACAATCTCGCCGCTTCCTGCGGGCCGAGGCCACCAGCCGGAATGGCCTCGACACAGAGCCACTCAGCGTACCGTGCGAGCGTGCCCTCCTGAGCGGCATCGAGAGAGTGCCCGACCCACTCGGATGCTCGTCGTACCGCCGCAAGTGGGTCATGTTCAACGTGAAACATCGACCGGATCGTACACGGAAGACGGTCGCCGCGGACCGATTCTCCCTCCTACCTGTCGCGTCCGGTCAGTCCTCGACTGCCGCTATGACGACCGATCGCTGGGGGTCCTCACCCTCCGAGAACGACCGCACACCCTCGATCTCGGAGACAGCATCGTGCACGACCTTACGGTCTGCCGGATTCATTGCTTCCAGCATCACTTCCCCGCCCTCGGCCATCACCTTCTCCGCCAGCTTCCTGGCATAGATGTTCAGCGCTTCCCGACGGCGTTCCGCGTAGCCGGAGATATCGATACGCATCCTCGGAGCCCCGAAAGTCTTCCGTTGTATCACGGTGCGCGTCAACTCGAGGATCGCCTGCATCACAGACCCGCGCGGTCCAATCAACGCCTCCGTCTGCTCTCCCGTGATGTCCACGTAGAGGATGTCCTCATCAATCCGAGTCGCGACCGCACCTTCCAGCCCGAACGCACCGATGAGCCCCTCAACGAATTCCTTCGCTACACCTGCCTGCTGCTCGATGTCAACGCCCTCCATGGTTTCCGACGACCCGCTCTGCATCTTCCCGCCTCTGTCTTTCGTGCCCTCGCGTGCCTTCTTCGGCCTGTCGTTGCGCGACTTCCGTTCATCCTCGCGCACATCGTGCCCCTCGTGCCGCTCTTTTCTGCCCTTCTTGGCAGCGCCCCCCTCGTGCCGCTCTTTTCTGCCCTTCTTGGCAGCGCCCCCCTCGTCGGCTTGCTTCTTCTCACCCCTCTTGTCCCCCTTCGGCGCCTTCGCCCCCTCAGATCCCGCTGACCGACGACGCCGGCGACGCTTCGAGCGGGGCTTCGCCGTCACCCGCACCAACGCCTCTCTGCCGCCCAGCCCCAAGAAGCCCGGCTTCGGCTCCTGCAACACTTCGACGTCCACGTCTCTGTCCGACTCCACGTTCAGGGCCTTCATGGCTTCGGCGATAGCTTCGTCCACCGTCTTTCCGACCGCCTCCACCCAGTTCATCACTCGGCTACCTCCTGCGCCTCTTGCGCTTCTTGCTTGCATGCGGTGAGCGCTGCGGCGGTTCGGGAGACTCGACCTCATCCGTACCCTCACCCAATTTGTCGGGCCCGCCGCGCTTGGCCTTCCGCCCCGACTCGTCGCCGTCGTCATCGATCCGGAAGATGAACGCCTGCTGGCCGATCCGGAACAAGTTCGAGGTCACGAAGTACACCACCAGCCCCGTCGGGAAACCCCACGAGAACACACCCAACAGCAAGGGCATGAACTTGGTCACCTTCTGCATCTGCTGCGCCTGCTTCGACTCTTCCTTGTCCCCCTTGTCCTGGCTCTTGCGACGTCGCGTCATCTGCCACGTCTGCACGAGGCCGGTCACGACCACCAGCGCCACCAGGATGACGTAGGGGATCGCGTTGACCCAGCCTTCGGTCGCAGCCCGGTTGGGAGAGACCAACAGATCCATCCCGAGGAAGCTCGTCTTCCCCTCGATCATCGCCGCCGCCAGCTTCGACGACGCCGGGATGTAGTCCTGGGTCAAAGCGCCGTTCTCGATCCCGATTCGCAGCACCCGGAACAGCGCGAACCAGATCGGCATCTGAACTATCAGAGGCAGGCACCCGGCCGCCGGGTTGATGTTCTTCTCCTTGTAGAACGCGAGGAGCTGCTTGTTGAGCTCCTCACGATCCGCCTTGTACTCCGCCTGGATCCGCTTGATCTCCGGCTGGATCTCCTGCATCGCCTTCATCGACCGGGTCTGCTTCAGCGTGAGCGGGAACAGCAGAATGCTCACCACGATCGTCAACATGATGATCGCGAATCCATAACTTGGAATGATCGAATAGAAGAAGGCCATCGTGTTCCCGAGGGCCTTGAGTAGCAACGTCCAGGGGTTCATGCGGCCTCCCCCGCTTCGCTACCGCGCCGCCGCCGCGATTCCGGCACCGGGTCGAAGCCCCCCTCATGCCACGGGTGGCAGCGTGCAATCCGCCGTACGGCCATCCAGATTCCTCCAGAAAGGCCGTGTTCCCTGATCGCTTCCTCCGCGTACGCCGAGCACGATGGGTAATACCGGCAATTGTCGCCCAGCAGGGGTGACACGAATCTCCGGTACAGCCCAATCACCCCCAGCGCCCACCACGACACCTGGTACGGTCGCCCCCGTGTCTCGTTCTCTCTCACGCATCCTCCTCGCCGGCGTCGGCCGACCCTGCGTCGCTTGCCTCTTGCAGCCAATCGACAAGCCGATCGAAGTCGGCCTCGTTCACGCCGGGACCGGCGATCACGACGTAGACCGTATCGTGCTCGAGCGGAACCCGCGCCATCGCTTCCCGCATCCGGCGCTTCGCCCGGTTTCGCTCGACCGCGTTTCCGACCCGTTTCCCTGCCACCAGCCCCACCAGGGGAAGGCCTGCGCCCTCCGAGGACGTGACTACGGTCACGTCACCCCGGCGGATTCGCCTGCCGACCCGGTAGACCCGGGTAAACGCACCACGCCCCCGCAGCGGACGATAGGGGCGCACCCTACGCGGTGAGTCGCTGCCGGCCTTTGCCACGGCGGCGCTTGATGAGGGAGCGTCCGGCGCGCGTCCGCATCCGGAGACGAAAGCCATGCTTTCGCTTCCGCCGGCGCACGTTCGGCTGATAGGTGCGTTTCATGAGAAGGAGTCCAGGAACCGAAGTAGCGGTACGGCGGGACAGGTTACGGACCGCATCCGAGCATTGTCAAAGCCGCGGGCCCCATGACCGGCGCTCGCCCCCGGTCGAGCCGACCCGGCACCGGTCAAACCGCAACGGCGCGAAAAGTCCGCGTCACCCGCGAAAGAAAGAATAAGGCCTCGCGATAGGCATCAGCCATGTCTCGGCACCCGATCCGGCCGCTGCTGCTGCTCCGAAAACCCTTGACCTGTCTGCATTTTCGCCCTATCCCGCACAAAGCGCCGGACCACCGCAGCGCGCGTTTTGGCACTCTTGCCGAGGCTGTCCGGCGCTTCATATACTCACCGAGCCTTGGCGGTTCAACCCGCCGCTTCCCCGGTAGGAACGGACGCACCCGCGGCTGCGACTGCAGACGCTTCTCCACAAGGTGTGGATAGGTGTGTGGATACAGAAACAGCCGCCAATCGATGACACGAGACATGGCATCAGTCGAACCACAAACTGCGTCCTCCCCCTGTGACGCGTTCACCGCCCAAGTCCAGGATCGGGTCAGCCCCGTTGCCTGGAAGACTTGGATCTCTCCGCTCCAGCTCGAGGTCTGTGACGGCTCACTGATCTTGCAGGCGCCGTCGGACTTCCATCTGCGCTGGGTTCGTGACCGACACCTCGACGTGATCCGAGAAGCAGCCGCGGCCGTCTTCGGTGCCGAGACTCCCGTCCTGCTCCGGATCAGCGAGCCGCCGCAGCAGCCGGCCCCCTCCCTTCCCACGACGGACGACCCGGCCTCACAAGGTGCTCCCCCGACGACGGACGACGATTCGCTGGCGCAACCCGTCACGACCAAGTACACATTCGACAACTTCGTCGTCGGCCCGTCGAACCGCTTCGCCTACGCCGCCTCGATGGCGGTTGCCGAGCAGCCGGGAAGTCACTACAACCCGCTGTTCCTCTACGCCGATGCCGGCCTCGGCAAGACCCACCTCCTCCATGCAGTCGGGCGCTTCCGTCGCGACTTCGAGCCCCGTTCGATCGTGCGCTACGTGTCGTCCGAGCAGTTCTTCAACGAGTTCATCAACGGCATTCGCCGCAAGCGGATGGACGCGTTCAAGGACCGCTACCGGACAACCGATCTCCTGCTCCTCGACGATGTTCAGTTCTTCGAGGGGAAGGAGCAGATCCTCGAGGAGTTCTTCCACACGTTCAACAGCCTGTACGAAGCCGGCAGGCAACTCGTGATCAGCTCCGACCGCCACCCCAAGCATCTGTCGTCACTGGAGGATCGGCTGCGAAGCCGCTTCGAGTGGGGCCTCCTCACCGATATTCAGCCCCCTGACGTCGAGACCCGTCTGGCGATCCTTCGCAAGAATGCCGAGTTCGCACCGCTGCCGGTGCCGCCAGACGTCCTCACCTTCATCGCGGAGAACGTACTGGAGAACATTCGCGAACTCGAAGGAGCACTCACCCGAGTGACTGCCTACGCCGCTCTCACCCACGAGACCATCTCCCTGGAAATGGCCCAAGAAGTCCTTCGTGACCTGACGCCGACCGCCAACAGCCGTCCCGTGAACGCCAACGACATCATTGAACGTGTATCCATGGCAGGCGCTTTCATGCGACGGGACCTCCTCGGCCCCAGCCGGCGCCAGCCCCTGGCCCGCTACCGCCAGATCGCGATGTACCTCTGTCGGGAGCACACCGATCTCTCACTCCCCAAAATCGGCGCCGCCTTCGGAGGTCGAGATCACACCACCGTCTTGCATGCAGTCGAGAAGATCAAGACACTGATGCAGAGTGATGTTGAGGTCTATCAGAAAGTCACGTCTTTGTCCCAGGACCTGAGGAGAACCTGATCTTGTCCCCAACCACTCCACCTCCGACTGTTCTTCCCGGGGAGAACACACGACCTTTCCTCATCCCGTGTGGACAGCGAACCACTCTCCCACCAGGCTGTTCGCGACTTCTCCCCAATCCACAGGGCCTACTACTACCGCTACTGTTTGATCAGATATCGACAAGAGCAGAGGGATAGGAACTGTGCGTATCAGAGCCGAGAGAGATGATCTGGCTGATGTCCTGGCCCGTGCCGGTCGCGCGGTGGGAGCCCGGTCGGCGTTGCCGGTTCTCCAGGGCTTGTTGTGTGAAGTGACAGGGACCAGATTGACCGTGACCGGCACCGACACCGAGGTGACGATCAAGACCTTTCTCGATGTGGAAGTCATGGAAGAGGGAAGAACGGTTGTGCCGGGCAAGTTGGCCGCTGATGCGGTGCGGCGCCTGCCGGCGGGCGCGGTAGCGGTGACCGCGGCCGATGGTGAGGTTGAGATCACGGGTAATGGACCCCGGTTTCGCCTCCGCGAGATGAGTGTGGATGACTTTCCGCAGCTCGGCGAGGGACCCACTGGCGGTGGGATCGAGATCGACGGAGAGCGAGTTGCGAAGGCACTGGCACAGGTGGGTATCGCCGCGTCTTCCGATGAAGGGCGGCCGACGCTGACAGGCATTCTGTTCGAGGCAGGCGACGAGGGATTGCGCCTCGTTGCTACCGATTCATATCGTCTGGCAGTGTGTGATCTTCCGGATGTGGCGCCTCCGGCGACGACACTCGTCCCCTACCGAGCTCTGCGAGAGCTAGGACGCACGATCGGTCAACCGAAGGTCACCATGGCGTTCGATGAGCGGGAGGCGGTCTTCGCATCCGATCGGGGCGTCCTCACGGTGCGCGTCATCGAGAGCACCTATCCGAACTACCGCCAGTTGCTGCCCGAGTCATATCCGAACCGATTGACGGTCAGCAAGGAAGGCTTGTTGGAGGCTGTCGGGAGGGCGTCGCTCGTTGCTGAGGATCACATTCCCGTACGAATGAGCCTGCACAAGGGAGGCGTGGAGCTGAGCGTGACGCGTCAGGAGGTCGGCGAGGAGACCGAGCACCTGGCAGGGGAGTACTCGGGAGACGAGATCGTCATCGCCTTCAACACGCGCTACCTGACCGATGGCGTCAACGCAGTGGAATCCGACGAGGTCGTGCTCGAGACGAGTGACGGTCTGAAGCCGGGGTTGCTGTACGGCATCGGCGACGAGGCCTTTCGCTACTTGTTGATGCCCGTTCGCCTATAGCGGGGGCATCGTGCACCTCGATTGGCTCGAACTCCGGGATTATCGATCATACGGGGATCTTCGTTTCGAGCCTTCTCCGGGCGTGAACGTTCTCGTTGGCGCCAACGGATCGGGCAAGACCAACGTGTTGGAGGCGATCGGGTACCTCTCGACGCTTCGATCCTTTCGCCACACGCCCGACGGTGCCCTGGTCCGTGAGGGCGCTTCTGAGGCGATCGCTCGCGGTGGTTTCGGCCGTGATGCCCGTGACCTCCGTGTCGAGGTCCAGCTCCGGGTGGAAGGCCGTCGCACCGTGCTACTCAACGGGAAGCGACCCAAGCGCCATTCTGACGTCGCGGCCGCCGTGCCCGTCGTGGGATTCCTGCCCGACGATCTCGATCTCGTCAAGAGAGGGCCGGCGCTGAGGCGCGACTACCTGGATGATCTCGGTGCGCAGCTCTCGCCGACCGTAGGGGCGGATCGGGCGGAGTACGACCGGGCGCTGCGCCAGCGCAATGCCCTGCTACGGCGGGAGGGAAGGGCAACGGACCCGTTGACGCTCGAAGCCTGGGACCGGCGGCTGGCCGACGCCGCCGGAAAGGTCTTGGTGAACCGGTTAGCGCTGCTGGGGCGTCTCGTGCCCCGTCTCGAGAGCGCCTACCGGAAGGTGGGCCATGGTGGTGGGTCCCTGCAGCCGACATATGGGGCGGCCTGGGCGGGGGCGTCGCCCATCATGGAAGACAAGGCGCCGACTTCCGGGGAGTACGCCGAGGCACTCGCTGCCGCGCTGGTGGGCTGTCGGGCCCGGGACATGGAGCAGCGCACCACCACGGCGGGGCCTCATCGAGACGAGCCCGGGTTCCTACTCGACGGCATGCCGGTACGGTCACAGGCGAGCCAGGGCGAGCAGCGATCGGTCGCCCTCAGCCTTCGCGTCGCCGCCTACCGGTTGCTCGAAGCGCACCACGGCATCCCTCCCATCCTGTTGCTCGACGACGTCTTCTCCGAGCTGGATTTGTCCCGGGTATCGGGGGTCATGGAGTTGCTTCCCGGCGGCCAGGTCTTTGTCACATCGGCGCGAGATGATGAGGTGGAGATCGAAGGGAGACGGTGGACTGTGGAAGGCGGCCGGGTGACATGACCGACCACGACGGAGAGGTCCGATCGCGACAGATGCGGACGGTCGGCGAGGTCCTCGACGGTGTGCTCGCCAAAGTCGGCGTGGGTGGCGGTCCCTCGATCCTGAGTGTGTTCGAGGTCTGGCCGCGGGTCGCGGGCGAGGTGTGGATCGAGCAGGCGAAGCCGGCGCGTCTCGAGCAGGGGGTGCTCGTTGTGGAGGTGGCGGACGGGCTGACGGCGTCGCGTCTACGCTTCGATATCCCGGGGTTACAGCGTCGTCTCGACGAAGCACTCGGTGGGGGAGTGATCGATTCGGTGCGCCTCAAGACAGGGGTGCGCGGGGCACGGCCTGACGAGGCGTCGTGAGGTCGAATATCGGCGGTTCACCAAGGGTTTTCGCTATAATGACATCACTGTCAGTCACGGCCGGATCACCCGGATTCGCCAACATCGAGGAGTTCTGTGAGTAGATCGAAGCGCTCGTCAAACGCGTCCTACGACGCCAAGGACATCACCGTCCTCGAGGGCCTCGAAGCGGTCCGTCGCCGGCCTGCGATGTATATCGGCTCGACCGGGCCGACCGGCCTGCACCACCTCATATGGGAAGTTCTGGATAATGCGGTTGACGAGGCGATGGCCGGCTTCTGCACCCGGATCGACATCACCTTGCTGGCCAACGGCGGCGTGCGGGTGTATGACAACGGCCGGGGCATCCCCGTGGACAAGCACGTCAAGACGAAGCTCCCGGCCCTGACGACGGTGCTCACGACACTGCACGCCGGGGGCAAGTTCGAGTCGGGCGCATACACGGTGTCCGGTGGCTTGCACGGTGTCGGGGTGTCGGTGGTGAACGCCCTCTCGAAGCGGCTCGAGGTGACGGTGGTGCGTGACGGGTTCCAGTGGTCACAGCCCTTCGAGTACGGGCTGGCGGCGGGACCGCTGAAGAAGGGCAAGGCGGCGAAGAGAACCAGCACCGAGGTGACGTTCTGGGCCGACCCGGAGATCTTTTCCGAGACCACTGCCTACAGCGCGGACACCGTGACCAGCAGGCTGCGAGAGATGGCGTTCCTCAATCGCGGCGTCGAGATCCGTTTCCGAGACGAACGGGGCCCTGAGCCCGCCGAGCAGACCTTCCGGTACAAGGGAGGACTGATCGACTTTGTGCGGCATCTCAATGCTTCTCGGGAGCCGATTCACAAGCAGGTGGCCTACTTCGAGGACGCCTCCGAGGATTCCGAGGTCGCCGTCGCGCTGCAATGGACGGCTGGCTACACCGAGACCGTGCTCAGTTTCGCCAACAACATCAACACCCACGAGGGCGGGACCCACGAGGAAGGCTTCCGTAAGGCGCTGACGAGGGCGATCAACGATTTCGCCCGAGGACGCAACATCCTCAAGGACAAGGACGGCAACCTGGTGGGGGAGGATGTCCGTGAGGGCCTCACCGGGGTCGTCTCGGTGAAGGTGCGTCAGCCCCAGTTCGAGGGGCAGACCAAGACGAAGCTCGGTAACACCGAGATCCGCTCGTTCGTCGAGAAGGCGATGAACCAGCTCCTGCCGGAGTGGCTGGAGCGGAACCCGGGGGACGCCCGCCGGATCATCGAGAAGGCGGGGAACGCCGCCAAGGCTCGGATGGCGGCCCGCCAGGCACGTGACCTGACGCGGCGCAAGAGCTTGCTGGAGTCGTCGGGCCTTCCGGGCAAGCTCGCCGACTGCTCCTCCAAGGACCCGGTCGTGAGTGAGCTGTACATCGTCGAGGGCGACTCGGCCGGCGGCTCGGCCAAGCAGGCGCGCGATTCGGAGTTCCAGGCGATCCTCCCGATTCGCGGCAAGATCATCAACGTCGAGAAGAACCGCCTCGCCCGGGTTCTCCAGAACAACGAGATCCAATCCCTGATCACCGCGGTCGGTACCGGGATCGGGGAGGAGATGGACATCGCCAAGGCCCGATACCAGAACGTCGTCATCCTCACCGACGCGGATGTGGACGGGGCCCACATCCGCACGCTGCTGCTCACGTTCTTCTTCCGGCACATGGTGGAACTCATCGAAGCTGGCTACGTCTACATCGCCCAACCGCCGCTGTACTCGGTGCGGGGCGGCGGCAAGACGAGGTGGGCCTACAACGACGCCAATCTCGAGGAAGTCAAAGCTGAGTTCAACGGCCGCAAGGTCAACGTGCAGCGTTTCAAGGGCCTCGGGGAGATGAACGCCGACCAGCTCTGGGCAACGACGATGGACCCGGCGAAACGGCAGCTCCTCCAGGTTCGCCTCGAGGACGAGTTCCGTGCCGAGGAGGTGTTCGCCACCCTGATGGGCAACGACGTGAGCGCGAGGCGGCACTTCATCCAGCAGAACGCCAAGGACGTCCGTTTCCTCGATATCTGACCCGATCACCTGAGAGCGAGAGATGGCCAATCCAGAAACCGACCGTGTCCGCCCGATCGACATCGAGCAGGAGATGGAGGACTCGTTCCTCGAGTACGCCATGTCCGTCATCGTGGCGCGGGCGCTCCCCGACGTGAGGGACGGGCTCAAGCCGGTGCACCGGCGGATCCTGTTCTCGATGTACGACTCGGGTATTCGTCCGGGCACGCCGTTCCGGAAGTGCGCCCGCGTCATCGGCGACGTCATGGGTTGGTTCCACCCCCACTCGAACGACGCCATCTATGACGCCCTGGTCCGATTGGGACAGGATTTCGCTTCCCGCTACCCGCTGGTGCAGCCGCAGGGCAATTTCGGGACGGTGGACGACCCACCGGCGGCGATGCGGTACACGGAGACCCGAATGGCGCCGATGGCGCTTCATCTCCTCGATGGCATCGACGAGGACACGGTCGATTTCATCGACAACTACTCGGGAGAGCGGCAGGAGCCGACCGTGTTGCCGGCCCGGTTCCCGAACCTGCTCGTGAACGGCTCGACCGGCATCGCCGTTGGAATGGCCACCAACATCCCTCCGCACAATCTTGCGGAGGTGTGCGATGCGGTCCTGTACGCCATCGACCATCCCGATGCCACCGCCGAGGATCTGTGTGAGTTCGTGCAAGGGCCGGATTTCCCCACCGGTGCCTACATCCTGGGCAATCGAGGAGTCAAGGATGCGCTGCTCACCGGCCGCGGCTCGGTGCGGATGAGGGCGGTCACCGACATCGTCGAGGTGAGGAAGAACCGGCTCGCCATCGTCGTCACCGAGATCCCGTACCAGGTGAGCGTCGACAGGATCATGACCAAGATCGCCGATCTGGTGAAGGAGAAGGTCCTCACCGGCATCGCGGATCTTCGCAACGAGTCGAGTCGCGACGGCATTCGGCTCGTCATCGAACTCAAGCGCGACGGCAACGCGCAAGTCATCCTCAACCAGCTCTTCAAGCACACCCAACTCGAGGAGACCTTTGGCGTGAACGCGGTAGCGTTGGTCGACGGGGTACCGCGCACCCTCGGCCTCGAGCAGCTGGTGCGCCACTACATCGATCACCAGCTCGACGTCGTTGAACGACGCAGCCGATTCCGTCTCCAGAGAGCGGAGGATCGCGCCCACATCGTGCAGGGGCTCCTCATCGCACTCGACAACATCGACGAGGTCGTGCAGATCATCCGTGGCTCGGCGGACGTGGAAACCGCACGCAGGACCCTCATGGAACGCTTCTCGCTGAGCGAGATCCAGGCGAATCACATTCTCGACATGCCACTACGGAGACTGACCGCGCTCGAGACCGACAAGCTGCGCCAGGAGTATGACGACCTCCAGGCGCTCATCGCCGAGCTGAACGAGATCCTGGCCGATGAAGGGAAGCGGCGGGCGCTGGTGGCCGAGGAGCTGACGGCGGTGAAGGAGAAATACGGTGATGCCCGGCGCAGTCGGATCATCCCCGATGAGGGCGATCTCTCCCTCGAGGACCTGATCGCCGACGAGGAGCTGGTCATCACCGTCAGCAACGCCGGGTACGTCAAGTCGGTACTCGCCCGGACGTACCGCACCCAGGGACGCGGGGGACGCGGGGTGCGAGGTGCCCAGCTTCGCGAGGACGACGTCATCACCCACGTGCTGCACACCTCGGCGCACGCATATCTCCTGTTCTTCACCAACCTGGGCAAGGTCTACCGGGCCCGAGCGCATCAGATCCCCCGGCAGGACCGCACCGCCAAGGGGTCGTTGGTCCAGTCGGTGCTCCCGATGGGGCCCGACGAGCGCGTGGAGGCCATCATCGACACCCGCGACTACGAGACGTCGCGCTACCTGGTTGCGTTCACCAAGCTGGGGCAGGTGAAGAAGACTCGATTCACGGACTACGACTCGCGCAACCAGGTGCTGGTGGCGATCAATCTCCAGGAGGGGGACGAGGTGGTGGCGGTACGCGCCACCGGCGGCGACACGGATCTCATCATGATCACGAAGAACGCGCTGGGGATACGCTTCGACGAGAAGGACGTGCGGCCGATGGGCCGGGACACCCGGGGCGTGCGCGGCATCAGGCTTCGTGCAGGCGACGAGGTGGTGGCAGGCACGTGTGTCGACGACGGCGACGACCTGCTGCTCCTCAGCTCGGGCGGCTACGGGAAGCGCACCCGCATGTCGGAGTTCCGTAGGCAGGCACGCGGCGGCATCGGGGTGAAGGCGATGAAGCTCACCAGGGTTCGGGGGACTCTCGTGGTGGCGCGAGCGGTGTCGCAAGGCGACGAGGTCTTCGTCATCTCGTCCGACGGGATCGTCATTCGCCAGGCGGTCGACACGATCAGTCGCCAGCGGCGCGACTCCACCGGAGTGCGGGTGATCAACCTGGAGAATGGAGCGCAGCTCTCGGCGGCGGCGCCGGTCCCAAAGGAGGACCAGGAGTGATCCGGGAACCTGCACCCGGGGTTGGGGCGTTCAGAGAGGGTGGCGCCGCTTGGCGCCGCACCGGGGGTACACTCCCGGAATTCCCAAGGAGCCTGTGATGGCAGTACGCCGGGTACGGCGGGTGATTCGCAAGATCGACCCGTGGACCGTCCTCAAAGCATCTCTCGTGTTCAACGCAATCGTGGGACTGGTGTTCGTGCTGGGCACGTGGGTCATGTGGTCGATCGTGCTGCAGCGGGGCATCCCCGACAGGATCGTCGAGCTGTTCGAGAGCCTCACGTTGACGATCACCATCGATGGGGCGCTGTACTTCCGGATCGTGGCGCTGCTGACGGTCATCGGGGTGGTCGTGATGACCGGTTTCATGACGTTGGCGGCCATCGTCTACAACCTCATCTCCGACATGGTCGGCGGTATCGAGGTGACGGTTCTCGAGGAGACCTTCAACGTCGCTGCTGCCGCCCCGGCAGTCGCGGCCCGGGTACGGCCGGCGCTGCACCGGGCACCCCAGGCGACCGGGGTGGCAACGCAGCAGCAGGAGGCTGCCGCGAGCCGAGCCGCCGCGGCGAGCCAGGCAGCCGACGGCGACTGAGCCTTCGCGGCGGCTTCGATCCAGGTCGGATCTGTCCGGGTGCCGGCGCGCCGTCAGCCTTCGGTGGCCATCGAGTAGGACGCGACCGTGAGCCCCGCACCGAGCGCCCGGGCGAGGTACTCGTCGGCGACGGCAGGGCGGTGGGCGCCCGGCGGGTATGCAGTGACGGCGAGCAGCCCGGCGGCGAAAGCCAGGGCCTCGAGGTGAGGCGCCAGGTCGGCGACGCCCACGATGCGAGTGGTGTCGCCGTCCTCGCCGGCTCCGGTGACGCGAGCCATGGCGCCGGCCCACTGACCGGAGACGGGGGCGACGAACGCCTGATCGGCCATGTCGGTGTGGTGGGGCCGCGCCCAGCGTGCTCCGATGGGATCCGGGAACGGGATGGGCTCTCCGCGGCGCCGGGGCGTCCCCGGCTCCGTCCAGGCGATCGTGGTGTTGAGCATGCTCGTGGCACGTGCCGCCTCATGCGAGGCGAGCGCGGGGGCAACGCCCGTGCCGAGGTTGCATCCTGCGAGCAGGGTCACCCCACGGCGCGCGAAGTCGGCGCCGTAGCGAGCCATCAGCCGGTCGGCGTCGACCCAGAGCACACAATCGATGCCGGCGACGAGAGCTGCCTCTACTCGGATCTCGGGTGAGGTGTCGTCGCTCCCGAGCACCTGATACGAGGGAAGGTCGGAGACTCGCTCGATGCGATCGTCGGGAGGCTGCGGATCCCGGTCGACCAGCCCGAGCATCTCGAGGTCGCGTTCGGCGAGCAGGATCCTGCCGGCGCGGACGCCGACTTCGGAGATGTGGTGAAGTGCTATCCGCACGATCAGCGGGAAGAGGGCTGTGGGTCGGCAGGCCGCCAGTTGCCCTCCACCGTGGGCTGCCTGACGGGACGCCTCGCGATGGCGGCTGCCACCGCGGCGGCGAGAAGGGCGAGCATCCAGTTGCGGGTTTTCATATGTCCAGGTTAGTGAAGCTCCGGGCCTCGGGTGGGCGGGCCTGGGTCGCCGCGACGTGGGGCCGCGGCTAGGATCGGGCCCGGTTCCCGATCGCCGATCGGGACGCCGCGTGAAGAGCGAAGTCCGGTGCGAATCCGGCGCTGTCCCGCAACTGTGAAGCCCTTCGGGGACGAGCCAGGTCGCCTCTCCAGGTGGCGGTGAGCGCGCTCTCGGAGGAGGGGCAGACCTCGCAGCCACAGCACGGACCTCCTCCGAAGAGAGAGGAGCGTTCCGTACCGTGAGACCTTCCCTTCGCACCATGATTCCGGTGTTTGCGCTCGTGCTCGCCGCCTGCGGCGGCGCCGCGACCACCACGACAACGACCATTCCCACGACGACGGCACCTACGGAGTCGACGTTCCCGGTGACGCTGGCGAGCGCTGCCGGTCCGGCGACGATCGTGGCGCCCCCGAGCCACATCGCGGCGCTGTCGGCCACCCACGTTGAGATGCTGTTCGCCATCGGCGCCGGCGACACGGTGTTCGCTGGCGACCTGAACTCGAACTACCCCCCGGCGGCGGATGCCCTCACCAAGATCGATGCCTTCAACCTCAACGTGGAGGCGGTCATCGCCCTCGACCCGGACCTGGTGGTCCTCAGCTACGACCCGGGAGATGCCGTGGCCGCCCTGGAGGCGGTCGGCATCCCGACCCTGTTGTTCCCGACGGCCCTGACGATCGACGACACCTACGACCAGATCGTGACCTTGGGCGCCGCCACCGGGCGCTCCGAGGAGGCCGAGGCGCTCGTTGCCGATCTCGAGACCGAGCTGAAGGAGATCACGGCCGATTTCGGCGGTGCCGGGACCGGGCTCCGGTACTACTACGAGACCGATCCCTTCAGCTTCTACACACCGAACTCGTCGACGTTCATCGGCCGTGTCCTCGGCCTGCTTGGGATGGAGAGCATCGCGGACGCGGCGCCCGACGACTTCGGCTCCGGCTTCCCGCAGCTCACCCCGGAGTTCATCGTGGACGCTGACCCTGACGTGATCATCCTCGCCGCCGACGGCGAGGACCTGTCGACCGTCGCCGCCCGGGACGGGTGGAACACGATGACGGCGGTGCAGGTGGGGCGGGTGATCGTCGTCGATCCCGACGTCGCCGGCCGCTGGGGCCCACGCATCGGCGACCTGCTGCGGGCCATCGCCGACGGCATCACCGAGATGGGATGAGATGACCACGCCGCTCCGACCCAGTGCCCTCCGACCCGGTCTGCTGCTGGCGGCGGTCGGCGGCCTGTGCCTGGCAGTGCTCGCCGGCGTCGCCTTCGGGGCGGTGTCGCTGCCGGCCGGGTCGCTGCTGCGGGAGATGCTCGACCGTATCCCTGGCATCTCGATCGATTCCGGGTTGGGGGAGCGGCAGGCGGCGATCCTCTGGGAGATCCGGCTTCCCCGGGTCGTGCTGGCTGGTCTCGTCGGGGGGACCCTAGCGGTGGCGGGGGCGGCGTATCAGGGAGTGTTCCGTAATCCCCTCGCCGACCCCTACCTGCTGGGGGTCGCCGGCGGGGCTGGCCTCGGCGCCACCATCGCCATCGTGGTCGGGGCGAGTGGTGGCGCGGTGCTCCCGATCGCGGCGTTCGCCGGCGGGGTAGTGGCGGTCGTGCTCACCTACACCCTCGGCGGCATCGGGTCGCGGCGGAGCACCAATACGCTGATCCTCGCCGGGGTGGCGGTGGCCGCGTTCTTCGCGGCGGTACAGACCTACGTCCAGCAGCGGTCGTCGGACACGGTGCAGGAGGTCTTCACCTGGATCCTGGGTCGCCTGGCGACGGTGGGGTGGGGCGAGGTGTGGGTGGTCGCCCCGTTCTTCCTGGTCACAGCCGCGGTGCTCGTTGCCCATCGCCGCCACCTCGACGTGCTCGCCGTGGGCGAGGACGAGGCCGCCACCCTCGGGGTGCACGTTCCACGGGTCCGGATCGTCATCGTGCTCGCTGCCACGCTGGGGACCGCAGCCGCGGTCTCGGTGAGCGGCCTCATCGGCTTCGTCGGCATCGTGGTGCCGCACCTGCTCCGGCTGCTGGTGGGGCCGAGCTACCGGCGTCTCGTGGTGTTGTCGATGGTGGCCGGAGCCGGGTTCCTTATCGTCGCCGATCTGCTGGCACGTACGGTGATCGCACCAGCCGAGCTCCCGATCGGCGTGGTCACCGCGTTCGTGGGAGCTCCCTTCTTCGCGATCGTGCTCCGCACCGGCGGAAGGGGGGCGACGTGAGGGCGATGGTGCGAGGGAGAGGGATCCGCGTCGCCTACAACGGACGCCCCGTGCTGGACGGCGTCGACATCGAGGTCGGGGTGGGGGAATGGGTCGGGTTGATCGGCCCCAACGGAGCGGGGAAGACCACGCTGTTGCGGGCGTTGGCGGGCACGGTGCGGAACTCCGGGAGCTTGACGCTGGGCGATCGGTCGGTGGAGCGTCTCGGCCGGCGGGAATGGTCGCGGTCGGTGGCGCTAGTCCCCCAACACCCCGTCATCCCCGCCGCGATGACGGTGGTTGATTACGTGCTGTTGGGGCGGACTCCGCACCTCGGCTACTTCGCCGCGGAGGGAGTCGAGGACCTAGCCGTGGTGCGGCATGTGCTCGACGACATGGGTCTCACGGTGTTGGCGGGCCGCCGGCTCGACGCGCTGAGCGGCGGCGAGCTGCAGCGGGCGGTGCTGGCGCGCGCTCTGGCCCAGGAGCCCGAGCTGCTCCTGCTCGACGAGCCGACCACGTCTCTCGACATCGGCCGCCAGCAGGAGGCGATGGGTATGGTCGACCGGCTGCGCCGCCGGGGACACACGGTGGTGAGCGCCATGCACGACCTCACCATCGCCGGGCAGTTCGCCGATCGGCTGCTGCTCTTGAGTGAGGGCCACGTGGTGGCGGTGGGCCGCCCCGTCGAGGTGCTCACGCCGGAACTCATCCAGCGCCACTACGGGGCGAAGGTGGCGATCATGGCCGATGACGCCGGGGGCGTGATAGTGGTCCCGGATCGGGCGGTTACGTGATGAGGCGGTGTATGCGCAGACAGGCCGATCAGGCAGCGACGGCGAGGTGGTCGTAGCGGCGGTCCCAGGCGCCGTAGGCCACGACGCCGACAGCGAGGATCACCGCAGCCGTCAGGTACATGGTGGTGTAGCCGAACCAGGCGATGACTGCGCCGAGAATCGGCCCGCCCAGCAGCGTCCCGACGTCGAAGAGCGAACTGAAGAACGCCAGGACCGAGCCACGGTCCTCGGTTGGGGCCCGGGTGACGGTGAACGCGTACAGGATCGGGTAGGCGTAGCCGTGTCCGGCTCCGCAGAAGACGCCGGCGACGGCGAGATGTTGCGAGCTGTCGGCGCCCGCCAACACGACGAAGCCGGCGACGAGGGCGAACAACGCGGGGAACAGCACCCGTTTCTCCCCGACGCGGCTGGGCATCCAAGCGAAGAGCACCCGCAGAGTGATGGCGGTGCCCGCGTAGGTGGCGAAGAAGAGCCCAACCGAGCCGACTCCGGTCTTGTCGACGAAGGTGCGCAGGAACGTGAAGTAGCCGCTGAGCACCAGCGAGAAGGTTCCGGTGACCAGCCAGATGGGAAGCAGGCTCCGCTGTGCCACGGCTCGGACAAATCCGGCCCGACGCACTCCTGGCTCGAGTTCGGGGGCTCGTTCCGGCAGGCTGAGGGCGATCAGCAGCGCCGCCAGGCCGAACCCGGAGGCCGTCAGGAAGAGCGCGTCGAAGTCGGCCCAGAGGAGGATCAGATCCCCAATGACGCCTCCGACGGCGATGGGGAGCAGCCCGGAGACGCCGAACAGCGCCAGGCCCTCAGTGCGGCGAGTGGCGGGGACCACATCGGCGCCGTAGGTGAACAGAGCCGTGAACATGGTCGCCTCGGCGACCCCGTGGATGATGCGCACGACGTAGAGCCAGAGACCCAGCGATCCGATCGTGAGGTAGAGGCAGGTGGCGACGGTGTTGAGCACGCCGCCGAACAGAATGACCGGTCGCCGGCCACCGGTGTCCAACGCCCGGCCGATGACGGGCCGCACCACGACGGCGGCGATGGCGGTGACGGCCACGATGAAGCCGATATGCACCTCGTCGGCGCCGAGATCCGTCAGGTACGACGGGAGCTGGATGAATAGGAAGAACGAGAGTCCCTGGAACAGGTTGGCCAGCGAGACCAGGACGAAAGGGCGGGTGAAGAGGGGATCTCGGGGCATCGGGCGAGTCTACGAGTCGGCGGTGACCAGGAATAGCGTCGACTCAACGCCTGCCGCGAGGGCTCCGGCTGGCCTTGTACTCCTCGAGGGCGGCCTGTGAGCTGAGCCAGAGCGATCCGCGTCGGACAGCGCGGAGACGACCTGACATGGCGAGCTGGCGCAGGTTGGGGGCGGAGTAGGTGTTCTCCCCCGCCAGGACGCGCAGGGGGACGAGCCGCGCATCTCCCGCGAGGCGGGGGAGGATGAACCTGTTGATCGATTCGCTCACCGCCCTCGCCAACAGCTCCACGAGACCTGCGTCGTCACCCAGGTTGGCACGCTCGAGGGCCCGGAGATACCGCTCCCGTTGCTGTCGGCGGATCACCATCGGCGGGTACCCGGCCTGGATGAGGCCCCAGTTCGCCAGGAGTCGCCCGACCCGGCCGTTGCCGTCGGTGAACGGATGGATACGCTCGAAGCCGGTATGCTGGCGCGCCACCCGCCGAAGCGGAGGAACCTCCGAGGGCTGCATGCTGGTCTCGGTCCACTCTGTGATGTCGGCGAGGACGGCCGGCGCCGGAGATACCGAGAAGCGACGGCTTCCGCCGACGATGAGTCCGGTGGTCCGAATGGTGGGTTTCGAGAAGCCAGATCTCATGAAGCACGTGGTCGAGCTCGAGGCGGTGGGGCAGCCCGCCGAAGAGCTCGTGAAGGACGGCGACCTCGCTGTCGACACGGGAGAGACGCTGTTGGGTGGTGGGGCGTCGCCTTGGCAAGGCAAATACCTTCGCTTTCTTTGATCCGGAGATTTCGTAGGTATTCCAGGGGGGTCGCGCCGGTGCTCGAAGCCTCACGATGCCGCGGTGGTGCCGCCGCCGAAGTCGACGGAGAGGACATTCGCGCGCTCGAGTTCGCTCGACCGGAAGAAGGCGCCGGAATCCTCTCTCGCCAGGTCGACGTGGGCGGCGCAGCGGCGGGCGGTGGACGTCCCCGTGTCACCGGATCACGGCGTCGCGTATCGTTCAGAGACAACAATCGGGAGGAAGCATGACCGACGACCGACTGCGGAGCCTGCGACGATTCAACGTGGTGATGGGGTTCGTGCACCTGGCGCAGGCGGTGGCGGTGTACCTGCTGAGCACCGACTTTGCCTTGCCGGTGACGACTTCCTTTCTGCGATACAACCCTGCCACCGAGACACTCGTACCGAACTACCGCACGGCCTTCGAGGTGGAGCTGGGTCCTCTGGTGGCGCTGTTCCTACTCCTGTCGGCCGTGGCCCACTTCGTGATCTCGACGCCCGGGGTCTTCCCGTGGTATGCCCGCAACCTGGGCAAGGGAGCCAACTACGCCCGGTGGATCGAGTACTCGCTCAGCTCGTCGGTGATGATCGTGTTGATCTCCATGCTCGTGGGCATCTATGACGCGATGGCCTTGATCGCCCTCTTCGCCGTGAACGCCGCCATGATCCTGTTCGGCTGGCTCATGGAGTTGCACAACCAGAGCACTCAACGCACCGACTGGACGTCGTTCTGGTTCGGGGTTTTCGCCGGTGCCGTGCCGTGGATCTGTATCACCATCTCCCTGATTGGCGCTGGCGGTCCTGAGGGCGGTCCTCCCGGCTTCGTCTACGGGATCTTCTTCTCGCTGTTCGTGTTCTTCAACGTGTTCGCCGTCAACATGGTGCTGCAATACCGCAAGGTGGGGCGCTGGGCGGACTACCTCTACGGGGAGCGGGTCTACATCCTGCTCAGCCTCTTCGCCAAGAGCGCTCTCGCCTGGCAGGTGTTCGCCGGGACCCTCCGGCCGATGTGACCATGCTCGGCGTGAGGTGAGCGGTCGGCGGCGATCGGCTGAGCCGCTCTTGTATCGATGAGCGCTCGCGGCGCGGAACTCGAACCGTGGCCGGTGGTGTCGTCGACGTGGCGCGGACTCAGAAGCGGCTGCCGCCCAGGTGGCCGCCAGCGTCGAAGACCGGCGGATCTCGCCACTCCCGCTCGTAGTAGTCATCGACGTCTTCGGACCGCCGCCTGGCCCACCAGGCGACGGCGAGGATGGCGGCGGTCAGGAGGAGGTACAGGGCGAATGCCAACATATGGACAGAGTAACCCGTCGGTGAACGGGCTTCCACGCACCCCAACTCGGTTCCCGGGGACACGCGCGTCCGGCGCCGGATGGGTGGGATCGTGGGCCCAGCTGGATTTGAACCAGCGGCCTCATCCTTATCAGGGATGAACAGGGGGTCAAGCGGGACTTGAAGAATCGCCGGAAACCCTTGCAGGTCAACGGTTTTGAACACTCACCAGTTCGCGTCGTTTCCGGCTGTTTCTCGTTCTCTTGTGCACGCGATGTGCACGCGGATGTCCGTCGCTCGCTGGCTCGACCGCGCCCCGATTGCTCCTCCCCGCCCATTGTCGGGGCGTCCGGCTCAGTCGCGATCCGGTGCGCTCCTGTCAGCAGCCGGCCGACTTCCATTCATTGACGACCCACCCGGCCGGTGACTCGGTGATGGAGATCCAGGCGACAGCCAGAGGCGGGTCAGATTCGAAGGTGTCCACAAACGCGATCGACCCGTCCGGCAGGTGAAGTTCTGTGTAGCCGGACCGCGGGAGGGGCAGGTAGTCGGCGCCGCTGCGCGCCCCGTCGAGGAACCCGGCAAGTGCTGCAATCGGCGAGTCGTACACGATGCCATCACCAGACGAACTGCTCACGGGCGGGTGATCCGGCGCACATACGACCACAGTCGGAAGCTCGTCACCCTGAGCGACCCCGGTTACCAGTGTCGCCATGTCGACGGGAGGAACGACCACGTTGGTCGGTGGAGCAAGATCGCCGGGTTCGCCCTTCGGAAGATTCATTGCTGCGAATATCGCATCGGCGATTTGGGTCATTTTGTCGCTTGTCTTTTGGATAGGGAGTGCTGCGTAGGAGTCGGCGAGTTGGAAGAACCGAACCGTCGCGACGACGGTGGCTGTGTCCGCAACGAAGTCCGTCGCCCGGTCGGTCATTCTCACCAGTACAAGGACGTCGTCCGTGAGACCCTGACCCATCGACGGGTCGATCTGCGGGAGCACGATCTCGACCGGGTCGATGCCGCTGCTGCTGATCTCCTGCCAGGCGTCTGCAGAGACCGGATCGGTGGACTCGAGCTCGTTCCACCCGATGTACACCATCGTGTCGGAGCCGTCGCCGAGGAGGAAGAACGCATCTTCGTACCACTCCGTCGACCGGAACATCAGGCCGTTCGCTGCTCCGATCTCTGGAACCGTCTCCTGGATATGAATGAGCTTCTGGCGGATGCCGTTCAGGTCGTTGTGCCAAGTGCTCTCTCCGGCTTCGATAGAAGTGACCTGTCCGACCCAGTCCCAAGTCCAGTCTGCATCGCCACGGGAATCAAAAGGGAGATCCACTGGCGTCGACGGTGCGATCGGTTCCGCGGTAACGATTGACGTCGTTGGCGATATCGCCACCGGCGCGGCTGCGAAGTCCGATGTTCCATCGTTGTTCGCGATGACTGCGGTTGCTCCAAGGAGACCGAAGACTCCAGCCGCGATTGCGGCTCCCGCGAACGCCCTGTGCCGATGCAGCCGAGCACGTACTGTGGCGGGCGACCGGGTGTTGATGTGTGCGACCTGTCTCCGGGCCTCCTCGGCTGCGCTGGTGAGTTGGTCTTCGAGCCTGTTCATGAGTGATCCCCTCCATCGTCGAGCCGTGCTTCGAGCGCCTGCTTCGCTCGCTGTAGGTGTGTCTTAACCGTGTTCTCTGAACATTCGAGAATGCGAGCGATGTCCGCAACCGAACTCCGGTCGTAGTAGCGAAGAGCGATCACCTGCCCCTGGCGCTTCGGGAGCCGCCGGACCGCAGCCCAGGTCGCTACTGCATCGGGAGACATCTCCGGTACGACGAATCCCGACCCGCCGACACGGACAAGTGCCTTGGCCTCAGCGGTACGACGACGGAATCCCGACACGGAACCGTTCGATACAACCCGACGCACCCACGCGCCCGGGTTGTCGTACGCACCGACCGTATCCCACTGCTTGTAGGCCTTCAGGAAGGCGTCCTGTGCGAGATCCTCGGCACCCGATCGGCTCCCCGACAACACGAACGCCAGTCCGATCACGGGCCTGAGTTCGCGTTCGTAGAAGGACGCGAAGTCCATTCGGAAAGGAGCCGCCGTCACTGTCGGCTCCTCTTGCGTAGCTACCACTGGAGGGACCTCCATCTTCTGCATTCTCATCAAGTAACACGCATACCGACACCGGAAAGGACCACAAGGATTCCGAGATGGTGTTGTCCGTTATGTACGAAACGTACTTGACGTACGGAATGAACCTGATATGGTGGGCATGCTGACACGAAGGAGGAGCCAGTGTCGTCAACCCTCGTACGCAACTCATCGAACGCTCGAGACAACTTCAGCACCGTGCTCGACGAAGCCGCCGAAGGCTCTGCGCCCGTGATCGAGCGTCGCCGGCAGCGCCTCGTTGTCGTCGATCAGTCACGTTTCTTGTCAGCGATCGAGTCGTCGCTCCCCACCCCCGTCGCTGTGCCGGAGGACGACGGATGGTCCCTCATGCTCCCGGGGCTCCCGATCGCCGCAGACGGGAGAACCTTTGATGACGCGATCAACGAGTTCGTCGATGCCCTCGTCGAATACGCGGAGGACTGGGAAGCACGTCTGCGGGTGGCGCCCAACCATGCGGCGAATTGGCCACTCGTCCAGTTCGTGCGCCTGTCGTCTCGCGACACGCTTCGCGAGTGGGTCGTTCGCGTCCCCGAATGACGTTCCCTGCCCCATCGCGCAAGGACCACGACACGTTCTGCACAACAGAAGGATGGGCGTCGGTCCGTAACGCCAGGAGCAAGACCGGTCATCACGTCACCTATGAACTCGTCCTCCCCGATGGCGCCATGCTGCGCACACGTGTCTCCCGCCCGCCGAACAAGGACACCTACGGAAAGAGTCTCTGGGCCCACATCCTCCGTGACCAGCTGCAGGTATCGGAAGCGGAGTTCTGGGCATGCGTGAAGGATGGGATCCTCCCTACACGCACCCAACAGCAGCCTCCCACGGACGCGATCCCCGCCGGCGTCGTTCATCAGCTCATCACCCTCGTCGGGCTGTCCAAGGAGGATGTCGCGGCGATGACCAAGGACGAGGCCATCGATCGCCTCCTGCGCTTTCGCACAAACGGAACGTGAGAGCGGTTAGCCTCGATGATCTGGGCGGACGGATGCGGGAGCCGGCACCGAACGTCCCCGCCTCGGGAGATCAGCCCCGTGGCACTCCAATCCACATCTCCGACTTGGGTATCTCCATGGGAGTACTGTCGATCATCCTCGTCCCGGCTCCTGGATACTGCGAACCTTCGGCGCACCTCCACCCACTAGATGTACCCGGCCAGGACGTTGGTGACGGTTCTTGACCAGGTGAAGACCTCCGAGTGGAGTATTGATTGCCGTCAAGACCCACTCGAGGTCTTCATGGGTCACCGTAATGCCCGTCTCACGGTTCATGGGCGTCGTCTGCTCGTCCGGCGGGTTCGTGTCGAGGTGATGCCCGTCGCGCATGTGGCCAAGGCGATGGGGATCTCGCGCCAATGCGCGCATCGGTGGGTCGCCCGACGGGATGCTGAGGGCGACGGCGGGGTCACATCGGATCAGCTCCCCGCCAGGCCGTGACAGTGCTTGTACTTGAGACCAGACCCGCACGGGCATCGATCATTGCGACCGACCTTGACCCTGGGTTGGGACCGTCGCTGTTGCTGGGATGATGCTGTCCGGATCTGCTGCTCCAAGATCCTGAGTTGCCGCTCTCTCATGCTCAGTCGTTCTTCGCGCGACTCGAGTTCGTGCTCTCGGGCAGTCAGTCGCTGTTCTCTCTCTGACGCCCGTTTCTCGGCTCGCCCCTCGAACGGCGAATATTCCCATTTGGTTTCGCCGACGACAGTCCGCAGCTCGTGATCGATCAGACCGGCGATCCCCTCGCCGATTGTGAACCCGATCGCCTCACAGTATCGCTTCCAAGTCGACCACATCGCGTCGGACAGCGGGACCTTCGCCAACTGTGTCGCGTGGCCGTGGTTGAACTCTGCGTAGATTCGCCGTTCGATCTTGGCGAGGGTTCCACGATCGAGAGTCATCCACTCACCCCCCTTGCCGGTATACCGGTATACCGACGGCAACTTGTTGCATGTGCGTGTGTGATTTGACAGGGTTCGTGCACGAACACGGTGACAGGGTCGACGCGTCGTTCGCGATGCCCATGTTGGTTACGGGGCGGTTCGTCATCGCGTTCCTCCTTCGGATCTGGACTATGTGAGGGATTGTGGGGACGTACCCTTGGCGCAGAGTTGTCCGAACCGATGATTCTGCACTCCAGACCGGGATTCCGGGGCTGCAGCCGTCATCCGCCGGGCATGCCGCGTGTCCGTGGTGTCCAGGCCGGCACCGACCGCCGAACCTACCGAGATCGCCGCTTTCGGCGGGATCTCCACCGGGACCGATGCCGATTATGGATGCCACATCCACGAAACAGACACGACAACCCTCTCACCAGAGTGTCAGCAACCCTCTCACCAGAGTGTCAGGAACCCTCTCAACCCAGTCGCCGGGGACCTGCCGAGACGCCTCCACCGCTTGGGCCACAACGCTTTTCGCGACATCGCCGATCAACCGGAAGAAACCCTGTTCAGCGGTGCTCGACCCGCCCTCCTGGACCATCTCGGATCGACGCCAAGGGTTCGCCAACTCTGCGCCAAGGGTGGTGAGCGACTTTCACTGCCGTGGACTGGAGCGGCGCCGAGGGGAAACAGGTGTCGCGGTCGGCAGTGGAGGATGCCCCTTGTTATGGGTAGATGCCGTACACCAAGAAGTCACGCAGCGAACCCTTTCAGCAGAGTGTCAGGAACCCTTTCAGAACCGGTGTCACCTATCTATCGCCGGCTGATCCGTGACATTTCCAAAATGCCTCTGACCAGGGAGAACACGAAGAATGGCAACGAAATGACACTGGAGTGAAAGGGTCAGATCGCACGATGGACGGCTCGAATCATGTCAGACCCCGATGGTACATTCGAACAACGGTCGCGAGAGCAGGAGAACACCATGGGCGCCGTAGCGAGAGTGACACACAGTTCCGGTCGCCGGGCGTGGCAGACACGCTGGCGAGACCCTGCGGGCCGGCAACGGGCGAAGAACTTCGATCGGAAGGTTGACGCCGAGCGATACCTGCTCGCCATGGAGACGGATAAGCTCCGAGGCCGGTACACCGATCCACGACTGGCGAAGACAGTGTTGGCCGACTGGATGGCGGAGTACCAGGCAACTCGCGTGAACCTCGGGCTACAGACGAGAGCGAGGGACGACGCCACAGTTCGCAACCACGTTCTGCCGAGCTTCGGCAACTGGGCGATCGGGAGCATCCAGCCGATCCACGTGGCGCAGTGGGTCGCCGATCTGGATGCCCGGGGCTACGCACCGGCAACGGTGCGCAAGGCCTACCAGCTGCTTGGGGCCGCCCTGGACGCCGCGGTTGAATACGGACTCATCGGCCGCTCGCCGTGTCGAGGAGTGAAACTCCCGAAGCTCGAGGCCACGGCTGAGATCCGCTACCTGGAGGCGACCGAGATCAACCTTCTTGCCGAAGCCATCGATCCCCGGTACTCCGCCATGGTTCTCGCGGCTGCCTACACGGGTCTCCGCTTCAGCGAGTTGAGGGCGTTGCGGGTGGATCGGTTCGAGGCCCTTCGACGTATTGTCCGGGTGAGTTCCTCCCTCGTGGAGAGCAGAGGCCAGTTCTTCTTCAATGAGCCCAAGTCGGAGGCGTCGCGTCGCACCGTTCGCGTGCCGCCGTTCCTCGTCGACGTGCTGGCCGCCCATCTGGCGATGTACGCCGACGGCTCTGGCCTCATCTTCTCGGCTCCATACGGGGGCCCAATCCGGCGGAGCAACTTCCGTCGCCGCATCTGGCTGCCGGCGGTCGAGGCGTCCGTTGGCCCACCCTGCACGTTCCACGACTTGCGACATTCACATGCCGCGCTCTTGGTCGCGCAGGGGGAACACCCCAAAGTCATCCAGGAACGGCTCGGTCACGCGTCGATCAAGACCACTTTGGATACCTACGGGCACCTGTTCGAGGGTCTCGATGAGGCTGCCACCGACCGCCTCGAGGCGACCTACGCGGCTTCTGATGTGCACGCGATGTGCACGCGGCAGGATTCTGGGGTCGCCGCACTTGCCGCTGAATGACCGAGAACCCTTGCTGTGCAAGGGTTCTCGTATCGTGGGCCCACCTGGATTTGAACCAGGGACCTCATCCTTATCAGGGATGCGCTCTAACCGGGCTGAGCTATGGGCCCTCTGCAGCCCGGGAGTGTACCACCGCTCGATTCCGGCCATCCTGGCCGAAGGGGCCTCGCCGATAGGCCACAGCCCGCCGCCGCCTCCTACAATGACGGCTCTCCCGGGGACGTAGCTCAGCCTGGCAGAGCACCTGGTTTGCAACCAGGGGGTCGTCGGTTCGAATCCGATCGTCTCCACCGATGGGTGAACAGCGCAGCCCGATACGCACCGCGGTCATCGTGGATGCCGTCCGCACGCCCGGCGGGAAGCGGGGAGGCCGGCTCCAGGGCTGGCACCCGGTCGACCTCGCCGCCCACGTTCTCCGGGCGCTCGTCAACCGCAACGACCTCGATCCCGCTCTCGTCGAAGACGTCATCGTGGGATGTGTCACCCAGACCGGCGAGCAGTCTCTCAACGTCGCCCGCAACGCGGTGCTGGCCGCCGGCTTCCCCGAGCAGATCCCGGGAGTGACGATCGACCGCCAATGCGGTTCGAGCCAGCAGGCGGCTCACTTCGCCGCCCAGGCCGTGATGGCGGGCGTCTCCGATGTGGTCATCGCCGGCGGTGTCGAATCGATGAGCCGGGTGCCACTGGGCGCCACGATTGAACAGGGACCGGGGCTTCCATTCGGGCCCGCCATGGTGCGCCGCTACCACGACGGCCTGGTTCCCCAGGGCGTGGCGGCCGAGTTGGTGGCCCAGCGGTGGGGCATCAGCCGCCAGGAGGTCGACCAGCTCGCCTACGAGTCCCATGTGCGGGCGGCGGCCGCCACCGAGGAAGGCCGGTTCGGCAACGAGGTGGTGCCGGTCGAGGTGGAGAAGCCGGGCAGGGTGGTGGAGCTGGTGACCGTCGATGAGGGCATCCAACCTGAGGTCTCGCTCGAAGCCCTCGCCGGCCTTCACCCGACCTTCAAGGAGGACGGGATCGTGACGGCGGGCAACTCTGCACAGCTCGCCGACTGCGCCGCCGCGGTGCTCGTGATGAGCGAGGAAAAGGCGGCCGAGGTCGGCTGTGTTGCCCGGGCTCGGTTCGTGGCGTTCTCGGTGGTGGGAGTCGACCCGGTGGCGATGCTCACCGGCCCCATCCCCGCCACCGCCGAGGTGCTCACCCACGCCGGGCTCGAGCTGGATGACATCGACCGCTTCGAGGTGAACGAGGCTTTTGGCAGCGTGCTCGCCGCCTGGCTGCACGAAACGGGGGCGGACTACACGAAGGTCAACGTCAACGGGGGCGCCATGGCGCTCGGCCACCCGCTCGGAGCCACCGGGGCCAGGCTCATGGCCACGCTCGTTCACGAGCTGGAGCGCAGCGGCGGCCGCTACGGATTGCAGGTCATGTGCGAAGGTGGGGGGATGGCGAATGCGACGATCCTCGAACGGCTCGGCTGAGGCATCGGCTTGGTGACGGCGTTGCAGGCGATACCGGAGGAGGCGATCTCGTGAATCTGTCGGTGTATCCCCTCACCCCCGACCGGTGGGATGACCTCGAGCGGCTCTTCGGGCCGAACGGCGCTGACGGCGGCTGCTGGTGCATGTGGAATCGCCAGACGGGTAGGGAGTTCGAGCAGCACCGGGGCGACGACAATCGTGCCGCCTTTGCCGGCATCGTGGCCGCCGGGCCGCCCCCGGGCCTGCTCGCCTACGAGGACGGTGATCCGGTCGGTTGGGTGTCGGTTGGGCCACGCCAACAGTACGGGCGGCTCCAGCGATCCCGGGTCACCAAGCCGGTGGACGACATGCCGGTCTGGGGCATCAACTGCTTCGTGGTCGACCGCCAGCATTGGGGAGAAGGCGTGGCGCAGCGGCTCCTGGAAGAAGCGGTCGCCTACGCCGCCGCCCAGGGGGCTGAGGCGGTCGAGGGGTGTCCGGTCGATCCACACGAGGAACGGATCGCCGGCGCCTCGGGGTGGCCGGGGCTGGCCGCCATGTTCCGCCGGGCGGGCTTCGTCGAGATCGCCCGCCGCCGTGAAACCCGCCCGGTCATGCGCAAGGTGTTGAGAGCCGGCCGAGCGGCTGGCGAGCGGTAGGGGAACGAGAGAGAGAAAGAGCAGCGTGGCGAAGCGATATAGGGTCGGCCGCTTCCGGAAGTTCATCAATACGTTGGCCACGGGGCGGATCCTCAAAGGGAAGGGCGATCCCGCCTGGTACCTCCTCACCACCGTCGGGCGCAAGAGCAGGAAGAAGCGCACCACGCCGATCGCCGTCGAGAGCGACGGGGAGCAGCGCTGGCTGGTCTCACCGTACGGAAACGTGGGATGGGTACACAACATTCGGGCCTCCCGGAAGGCGACCCTGTTGCGCGGCGAGGAGTTCGAGAAGATTCGCGTCACCGAGTTGAGTCCTGAAGAGGCGGCTCCGGTTCTGAAGCGGCATCTGCTCTCCGAGCCGATCGTCCGGGCGTTCTTCGACGTGAAGCCGAAGTCGCCGTTGGAGGACTTCGTCGCCGAGGCGCCCCGTCACCCGGTGTTCCGGATCGTTTCATGAGCTGCGGCGCGATCGCGACGTCGCCCACTCGGCTCGCTGCCACCTGCGGTGATGCCTCGCCGATCTCCCCTGAGCCCAGAGGGACGAGCCGAGCGGGAAGGCGCGGCTGCTGGACTACACCGATGTAGTTCTCAACACGTGTGGACAAGATCGGGGATAACTACACGTATGTGATTCAGGTCGCTCAACGGTAGTTCAGCGTCATGGCGAAGCCACCGGCGATACCCGACAGGCCGAGGAGCAACCAGTTGTTCTTGGGGCTCCCCGGCAGCACACCGATGTAGTTGCAGAGGATGATCACCAATCCGACCCCCATCAGCGAGAACATCGTCACCACGTACCACAGGGGAGACGGTCCCTTCGCCTTGATCGGGTCGGCCGTGGGGGGTGGCGTCGGCCGCTGCTTGGCTTTCTTGCGTTTCTTCGATACCGGCATGGCCCGGCAGGATAGTGGCCAGCGCCGGTCGGGTCCGAAACAGCGCGGGTTCGCTCCCGGCGCCTTGGCGGGCGGCGCGGGTACTGTTGCGGCCATGACCAGGCTCAGCGGGGCGATGGCATGACCGACACGGCGGACGAGGAAGAGGGCAGCACCGGCGCGCCGTCGGCGGGGTGGCCGGTGCGAGTGACCAGGGCAATCGGCTGGACGCTCGTCTGGCTCGGCGCGCTCACTGTGGGGTTCGTAGCCCACCAGCTCTGGGTCACGTCGTGGTTCGCCCAGCAGAACCAGGGGCAGCTCGCCGAGGAACGAGTTGCGATGTGGGCGGAGACGACCATCAGCGAGGTCGTCGTAGAGGCCGTCGATGGCGCCGTACCGGTTGAGGATGGCGATGACTCTCCGCCGATAGTGCTGAAGGTCGAGTCACCGCCCGAGCTGCATGCCGCCTTCGCCCTCATTCGTATCCTCTCGATCGACCGTCTCGAAGAAGGGTGGAACGTCGTCGAAGGAATCACGCTTGCCGACCTCAAGACCGGGGCCGGGCACATGCCCGACACGGCCCTGCCCGGCCAGCCGGGAAACGCCGTGATCAGCGGCCACCGCACCACCTACGGCCAGCCCTTCCACGAGCTGGATTCGCTCGAGCCCGGCGACCGGATCGAGGTGGACACCGCCCTGGGCACCCACGTCTACGCCGTACGCGAGACGAGAATCGTCGACCCGACCGAGATCTCGGTGACCGAACCGAGAGACGGCGCCTGGCTGACGCTGACAACATGTCATCCCGAGTTCTCCGCCCGGCAACGCTTGGTGGTGTTCGCCGAGCTGGTGGACGGCCCCAACCTGGAAGCGATCGAGGCGGCATCGTGATCCGGCGCCTGTATCGCAAGCTTCCAGGGCCGACACCGGTGCGGGTTGTGCTGTCTGTCGTGATCGTCGCGGGCGCGCTCGTGGGACTGCACTTCTTCTACGACTGGCTGGGTACCATCATTCTCGACCCGGGAGGCACAGTCGGATGAGGGTCCTCGTCCTCGACAACTATGACTCGTTCACCTTCAATCTGGTGCAGTACCTCGGCCAGTTGGGGGCAGAGCCGATGGTGGTGCGTAACGATCGCCTCGATGCGGAGGAGGCTCGGCGGCTCCAGCCCGACCGGCTCGTGATCTCACCCGGGCCGGGCCGGCCGGAGGATGCGGGGTACTCGGTGGAGTATGTGCGCCGGCTCGGGCCGGAGGTGCCCATTCTCGGGGTGTGCCTCGGCCATCAGGCGATCGTGGTTGCCTTCGGCGGGTCGGTGAGCCGGGCGCCGGAGCCGCGTCACGGCAAGGTGTCACAGATCAGCCACAACGGCAGAGGCATCCTCGCCGGCCTCTCCAACCCGTTCGTGGCCACCCGCTACCACTCGCTGGCTGCCATTGAGCTGCCGGACGAGCTGGAGGTCACGGCCCACAGCGAGGACGGGGTGGTGCAGGGGATCCAGCACCGGGAGCTGCCGATCTACGGCGTGCAGTTCCATCCCGAGAGTGTGATGACCGCCGAGGGTATGACGCTGCTCGAGAACTTCCTGGCCTGACGCGCCTTCAGTCGAGTAATTCGAGCGTCACCGGATCGAAGAGGGCGGTTGCCTCGTACCCGTCGGCTTGCAGCAGCCCGTCGTCGGTGAGGGAGAGCTGATCGAAGATGGCCCGACGGATCGGTTGGTTGACGACCCAGTTGTCGGGTATGAAGATGTCGCGCCGGGGAGAAACCGGTCCTTCTCGGGCCCGATCGTGGACCTGGGCCCTCTGGAAGAAAGGCGTTCCCGGCGCCGCCCTGGTTCCCCGGATTCTGCCAGCGGCGCTGAGGCGGCATCGCCTGTGCTGGAATACCGGGCGACGCACACGAGGTTTGCCACGACACCATGAGCTGCTACTTCATCGCTCAGATCGATATCCACGACGAGGCCGAGTACGCCAGGTACCTCGCCGGCTACGACGAGGTCTTCGGGCGCCACGAAGGCGAGGTGATCGCCGTCGACGATGACGTCGCAGTGCTCGAGGGCGATTGGCCGTTCTCGCGCACCGTCGTGATCCGGTTCCCCGACAGGGCGGCGCTCGACCGGTGGTACCGCTCTGCCGAGTATCAGAGGCTGGCTGCACACCGGCGGGCTGCTTCCACGGCGAACATCGTCGCGGTGCAGGGCCGCTGAGGGAATCCTCGACCGGTCAGTCCACGATACGGACGGTGCCTTCCTCGTCGACGGTGACCAGGCCGTCGGTTTCCAGGCCGTCCAGG
>Ga0315545_1000516_pt1 | contig 40612 bp, 35 predicted proteins | sample SalMarSW160210MG_FD_203096 | JGI IMG/M metagenome (GOLD analysis project Ga0315545, IMG submission 203096) | Salt marsh sediment microbial communities from the Plum Island Ecosystem LTER, Massachusetts, United States - Salt Marsh Sediment SW1602-10 ...
GGATTCCCGTAATTGTCCATCACCCAAGTTGGATCCGACCGCATCACCGGCTCATAGATCGCCCCGCACCCGAGAGAGGAATGAGCCAGGTCGTAGGCATGCCCCAGCTCATGAATTGCGACGAGCTTCTTCTCGGTGGTCGATAGGCCCCCGGTAGCGCGAGTGTTGAACCTGATCACCACCCGCTCGTCGTACCAAGTCTGACCGGATCCCGAATCGCACCCTCCTGATGCCAAACCCCACCAACCGTCCGAATATGAGTTGTCATACACCGGGATGTTTGGAGTGGAGTCAGAGGGTGTATACGTGAACCACCCAGGTGCGCTCGAGGCGTTCCAAACCGCTTGTCCCGCGTAAAACGCTGTCTGCCACGGGCTGGTGACGCTGCAGTATCGGTAGCCGATCGCTGGATTCGATCCTGCGAACTTGCAGCCGTTCGCCGTCTATGCGTCCACGCTTGGCGCACCTGCAGGCATGAATACCTCAACCAACGCCACTGCGAGGATGATGGTTCGTGCCCGACGTCCTCCTGTGTTCTGCATTTCGTTTCCTAACTCGAGATGGGGCGCACCACACCAGATTCTGCCGAACTCATGCAGTTGCCCCATGGCAGCAATCGTGTCCCGAGATGCCTGACACAGTGGCCGCGCCTGAGAAAGGCTGGTTCCCAATTCGCCCGCAGCGGTCCCCGTCGCTGCGGAGCGGTGTCAGTTCCCGGCCGCCGCCACCTGCTCGATGACACGCAGGTTCGCCAGGGCGTCGCTCAGCGGCGTGGGGACCGGCGTGTCGTGGCGGACGGCGTCGGCGAAGCGCTCGACCTCGATCGTGTAGCTGTTGGCGGCCGGAGCTTCGAGTGCCTCCTCGCCGGCGGGCGTCACCACCCGGAGCGTGGCCGGGGAGTGCGGATCGGGAGTGAAGGGATGCTCAACGGTGATCGTGCCCTCGCTGCCGATGATGTGCACCCGCTGATCGTGGGCGTGGTCACCGCCACAGAAGAACACCGATTCCCCTGCGGGGAACCGCAGGATCCCGGCGGTGGCGATGTCGACCCCGGTGTCCGGATCACGGCGGAGGACACCGGCGGCGTCGATCGGCTCCTCCCCGAAGACGAAGCGGGCGGCGCTGATGCAGTAGCACCCGACGTCCAAGAGCATCCCTCCGCCCCATTCGGGGACGTTGCGGATGTTGCCCTCCGGCTGCTTCTCGTAGGTGAACCAGCTGCTCACCGCCCGCACCGGCCCGATTCGCCCTGCAGCGACGAGGGTCCGCACCAGGTCCCACTGCGGATGGAAGCGATACATGAAAGCCTCCATCAACTTTCCGCCGGTTTGCTCGGCCGCCGCCACCATCGTCTCGGCCTCGGTGACGCCGAGAGCGAGCGGTTTCTCGCACAGCACGTGCTTGCCGGCTTCGAGGGCCCGGATCGACCATTCGGCGTGGAGATGGTTGGGGAGCGGGACGTAGACGGCGTCCACCTCGGGATCGGCGAGGAGGTCTTGATACGAGCCGTGGGCGCGAGCGATCCCGAGCCGGGTCGCCGCAGCCGCGGCCTTGTCCGCAGAGCGGGACGCGATCGCCACGACCTCGTTGGTGGCGGACTGCTGAATGGCGGGGATGACGGTGCCGACGGCGATCTTCGCTACGCCGAGCACACCCCATCGCATGGTGTGAGTGGTCATGGTGCCGATGCTAGGGGCACCACCCGGGCGGGTCCATGGGGTTCACCCTGGGTGACCGACGACCTCGCTACGCCCGGCGGCAGACCAGTTCCCCTCTGCCGATGGGGACCACGACGGCATCGACTCGGGGATCGGAGAGGGCACGATCGATCATCGGTTGGAGGGTGTCACGATGGCTGATGGCGTTGTCGGCGACGAGCAGGCCGTCCGGCACGAGATTCGGTGTCACCAACTCGTAGCAGTCGGCGTAGACGTCCTTTTCGGCGTCGAGGAAGCAGAACGCCACGTCGTCGATCGCCGCCAGATGATCGCGGGCGTCGCCCTCGATCAGATCCACGAGATGCTCGACCCGTGCCGACCGGAACGTCTCCCGGGCGAGAGCCGCCTTCTCGGGAAGCACCTCGAAGGTGGTGACGCGCCGTCCGCTCGCCTTGCACGCCAGCATCAGCCACAGCGTCGAATAGCCGGCGCTGGTGCCGATCTCGACAACGGCGCCGGCGGGCGCGGCCGCCGCCAGAATCGCCAGGAACCGGCCGGTCTCGGCCGGGATCTGGCGGAGCCGCTCCAGGCGAGGCGTGCGGTCCTGCCGGTCGCGGGCGTCCCGCCGTTCCAGCTCCTCCATGCGGTCGAGGATGGATGGTGGGATGGGATGGAACATGTGGCTCCTTCCGGATTCGGACCCGGATGTTACGAGCCGTGCTCGCCTCGGAGCCGCGCCAACACCTCCAGCGCCGTCGGCTCGTTGGGCTCCTCGACGAGCGCAAGGTTGAGCTCCTGGATGCCCTGCTCGTCGGCGTCCTGCGCCAAGTGCACGAGACCACGACCGACGTGCGCCATCGCCCTGATCTCCGAAGCCCGGCCGTCGTACTCGAGCACCCGGGCGAAGGCGCTCATCGCCTCGTCGTATCGCCCGATTTCCGCCAGCGCTCGGCCGCGGTAGGCCAGTAGCAGAGCGGTCACGTCGTCGTCGTTCACGATGCCCTCGGACAGCCCGATGACCGTTTCATACTCGCCGCTCTCGAAGGCGATCTCGGCGTGCGATGCCCGCACCCACGTTGTCTGCTCGAGGGACTTCAGCAACTGCACCGCCTCGTCGTTGTCGTGGCGGAGCTGGCGCAGCTCGGCAACCAGCAGCCCCAAAGACATGCGCATCAAGGGGAGGTGGGCGACGATCGAGGGGGCGATGGCGACGGTGAGCCCGGCACTTCGCAGGTAGGAGCGGACGAAGCGATGGTTCCCTACGTCTTCTTCCGCTGCGATCACGCCGGTGAGCAGCTCCATGGCGTGGGGAAGCTGCGGCTCGACGAGGAGCAGCCCGGCGATGGCCTCTGCGGCGACCCGTTGCGTCGGGTACTCGGCCGCCACGGACAGGATCTCGTCGGGGTTGCCGCCGGCAACCGCGGCGTGGAGCGCCTTCTCTGCCTTCGAAGAGAGAAACCCGGGCTGGGTGCGCGCCACCAGAGCCGGGTACTGGTCCGGCTCGTCGAACTCCCACTCGACGTCGCGCATCTGCGGGGCGGGAGCGGCGGTACGCCAGCCGAACTCGCCGGTCCCGACGTCATACCACGTCGATCGGTCGCGGAACATGATTCGTCCCGGCGCGAGCCTGCGTCGGGTTCGATTGAGGATGAAACGCATGGTCTTCTCCTGGACGCGAGAGCAATGGCGGAGCACTCAGTCCCCTACTATCGCCGAAGGCATGGCCGGGGAGGTGGACCAACGTGGAATCTCTCGCTCGCGGACTGCCGAAGGCCGAACTCCATGTTCACATCGAGGGGACCCTCGAGCCGGAGCTGTTGTTCGAGCTGGCCGGCCGCAATGGAGTCTCGCTCGATTTCGAGTCGGTGGACGCCCTGCGCACCGCCTACCGATTCCACGACCTCCAGGAGTTTCTCGACATCTACTACCAGGGCGCCGCCGTGCTCCAGGACGAGGCCGATTTCTACGAGATGACCCAGGCATACCTGGAGCGGGCGGCCGCCGACGGGGTGCGGCGGGCCGAGATCTTCTTCGACCCCCAGACGCACACGGATCGGGGCGTCCCGTTCGAGGCGGTCATCGAGGGAATCACCTCGGCCCTGGCCGACGGCGAGCGGCGGCTGGGTGTGTCGTCCGGGCTCATCCTCTGCTTCCTCCGGCACCTCTCCGCTGAGGCAGCGATGGCCACCCTCGATCAGGGACTCGCCCACCGCGATCTGTTTCTGGGAGTCGGCCTGGATTCATCCGAAGTTGGCAATCCTCCGTCGCGCTTCGCCGATGTCTTCGCCCGAGCCGAAGCGGAGGGCCTGCGGCGAGTTGCCCATGCCGGGGAGGAGGGCCCGCCCGACTACGTGTGGCAGGCACTCGACCTGCTGCATGCCGAACGGATCGATCACGGGGTGCGGGCCCTCGAGGACGATCGGCTCGTCGAGCGCCTCCGCCGCGATCGGATCCCGCTCACCATGTGCCCCTTCTCCAACGTGAAGCTGGCCGTGTTCGGCACCCTCGAGGAGCACAACCTGAAGCGGGCGCTCGATGCCGGGCTCTGCGTCACTATCAACTCCGATGATCCTGCCTACTTCGGCGGGTATGTCGGGGACAACTACGCAGCAACGCAGCAGGCATTGGGGTTGACGAGGGATGAACTGGTCACGATCGCCGCCAACTCCATCGAGGCCTGTTTCGTCGACGAAGTCGAGAAGCAGCGGCTACGCGACGAGTTGACGGTTTACACCGTCGGCTGACGTCTCGTCAGCGTGCAACAACGACCGCGACGACGATCGCCACATTGATGAGGATGCCGATGGCGCCCTGATTCGCGAGGCCCTGCGTCGTGCCGTTCCACAGTGCCAGGTACACGAGTGTCGAGAAGGCACACGCGACGACCGTGGCGCGGGCCCACCAGCTCGCAGTGACTGCGAGACCCAGGCCGCTGATGACGAACCCGAGCGCCGCCACTCCGCATCCGATGGCGGCGAGGGTGCGGACGGCGCCGCTGGATGCGATCCACGAGAGGGTCCACGAGTCGCTCGGCCAGGTCATCCCGGGCTGCAGCTCGAACCAACGGAGACTGTGGCCCAGGTAGAGCAGGTGGACGAGTCCGTGGAGAATCAGGGCGATACCTGCGAATGCTCTCACGATGCACCTCCGGTGACGACCTCGCACGACTCGGGTGCACGCCCGCGCCGTGCAGCCTCTCGAATCAGCTCGCGGGCCGCTCCGGCGGGAATGGCGAGCGCAGCGAAGACCACGGTGAGGAAGAAGAGCCCGACGAAGACGTCCCCGTTTTCGAAGTCGAAGCCATATTCGAGGACGAGTGAGCCGACGACGAGGAGTGTCGTCGCCCCGGCGGCGGCGTAGTAGATCCAGGGCCACGTACGCGCCAGCGCGCGGCGGCCGGCGCCGGGGGAGTCTTCGGCCCGGCTTCCGCTACGTCCGAGAGCGATTGCCGACCCACCGGCGAGGGCGCCGATGATGGGCGGGCCGAACCCCCCGCCGGTGAGGAGCATTCCGACCGAGAGGCCAACGAGCCCCCATCCGCGCCGGCCGGGTGCGTTGCGGGTGATCGACCAGAGGATCAACGCCAGGGACACCAGCGCGACGACGAGTCCCGTGATGAAGAAGTGAGGAATCACCGACATGGCAGGGTCGCCTCCCATGTTGGCGGCGATGGGCCCGTCGGCCCAGGATTCGAAGATCACTCCGTCGGGGGCTGCCGAGCCCTGGCGCATCTCGCCGACGGCGTGGGTGAGGCCGCCGAGCCCGGCGAGGATGCCGAGGGTTGGCGCCGTGGCATGGGGGGTGATCGAGGCTTTCATACCGGTGACCTCCGTCTCGTCGTCTTCGAGGTGACGATACCCGTCGACCTAACGGTGTTAGGGTGGCTATCGGCTAGTGTGCCACCTAACAGCGTTAGGGTCAAGCCTCGAGGAGGACGCCATGTCGAAATCACAGGGGCAGGGGACAGCCCTCAGTGCCGATCTCCTCTATGAGCGGGCCCTCGCGATCATTGATGAAAAGGGATTCGAAGCCCTATCGATGCGTCGCCTGGCATCCGACCTCGGGGTAGAGGCGGCGTCCCTGTATCACCACGTTCCGAACAAGCAGGCGCTGCTGGATGGGGCACTCGCCCTGATGCGGTCGGAGATGCAGGTGTCGCCGGAATCCTCAGGGGAATGGATCGAAGACATGGAGGAGGTCTTCGTGGAGTACCGGCGTGTGCTCGCGGCCCATCCGAACATGGTCTTGCTGGCGGGGCGGCGCCTCGACAACGGCACGGAGAACGGCATCGCATACCTCATGGACGCGGGCTTCACGTTGGACGACGCCGTCGAGCTGATGCAGTCCCTCGCCTCTTTCGTTGTCGGGTTCTCGATGTTCTCGTCCCTCGACATCGACAAGGGCGATCTCGGGCTCTCCGCCGAGCTCGCCACTCGTATGAGGGATTGGCGCGACGACACCTGCCGGCGAACGCTGCGCCTGCTGCTGGAATCGTTCGAGAGCCGCCTCGATCCATCCGGAGCCGCTCACTGAGGAGTGCCCTCCGGGGAGCGGGCGCCATCGGGAGCTCCGTTCGGCGAAGATCCCTCCCGGTGGCCTCGCCACTGTGCGATGCTCAGGGGTGAAGACTCGCCGCTGATTGTACAAAGTGTAAAGATGGTCTCCTCTCCACCCCACACACCGCGAGGCAGATCGTGAGAATCCTCCTGGCCGACAAGTTCCCCGACTCCCACCGCGAGCGACTCGAGGAGATGGGGCACACCGTCATGTACCTGCCGGACCTCACCGGCGAGACGCTCCCCTCCGCCCTCGACGGGAACGACGTCCTCGTCGTCCGCAGCACCGGCGTGACGGCCGAGGCCTTCAAGGCGACCCACACGCTCACCCTCGTCATCCGCGCCGGGGCCGGGACGAACACCATCGACATCGAAGCGGGCGCCGATCGGGGCATCTTCGTGTGCAACACGCCCGGCCGGAACGCCGTCGCCGTTGCCGAGCTCACGATGGGCTTGCTCATGGCGATCGACCGCAACATCGTCGACAACGTCAACGACCTGCGCGCCGGAAAATGGAACAAGGCACGCTACGGCAAAGCACGGGGACTCGCCGACCGGGCCATCGGCGTCGTCGGCTTGGGCCGCATCGGCCTGGCGGTAGCGGAGCGGGCCAAAGCGTTCGCGATGGACGTCGTTGTGATCGAACGGCCCAATCGCAAAGCCGACGTGCAGAACCGGCTCGATGCTCTCGGCGTGCAGTATGTCCCCGACCTCGTCCGCCTGGCAGAGACGTGTGATGTCTTGACGTTTCACGTCCCCGCCGATGAGAGCACCGAGCGACTCATCTCCCGCGATCTGCTCGAGCACGTCAAACCCGGCGCCATCATTCTCAACACCTCGCGGGGGAGCATTCTCGATGAGGCGGCGCTCATCGAGGCCATGGACGCCAAGGGCATCAGGGCAGGCCTCGACGTCTACGACGAGGAGCCGCAGACGGGCGAAGCGGAGTTCGATTCGGTGATCGCTCGCCACCCCAACGTGTACGGCACCCATCACATCGGCGCCTCGACAGATCAGGCTCAGCATGCGATCGCCGACGCTGTCCTGGAACTCATCGATGCCTTCGAGGACGGCACGGTGCTCAACTGTGTCAACCTGCTGCCGTCCGGCTACGGCATGACGTCGCTCACCATCCGGCACCACAATCGGGTCGGGGTGCTGGCCCGGGTCCTCGGCATCCTCCGCGAGGCCGACCTCAATGTCGAGCACATGGTGAACTCGGTGTTCGCCGGGGGGCGTGCCGCCTCGGTGGCAATGCGGGTCGGCGGCGATGTCGACAAAGAGGTCCTGTGGGCGATCGAGGCGCTGGAAGACGTGATCGCGGTATCGAGCGGCAACGACTGAGATGGCGCCATGGCATCACTGATTCGACCCTTCTGCGCGTTTCTCCCGCGGCCCGAGCTGGCGGCACAGGTGGCGACCCCGCCGGTCTCGGAGGTCCCGGCGGGGCACTGGGAGCGGCTCGAGGCGGAGAACCCGTACAGCTTCCAGCACATCATGCGGGACACGATCCACACCGAGGGGGTAGCCGCCGAGCCGGTCGGCGTCCGCAGTGGGCGGGAGCGGCTCGAGGCCATGATCGACGAAGGCGTCTACGTGTGGCGGGACACGCCGGCGTACTACGTCTACCGGTTGTCGGACGGGGTGCGTGGCCGGACCGGCATCGTCGCCGAGGTGGCGATATCGGCATACGACGAGGGCCGGATCAAGCGTCACGAGTACACCAACCGGGCGACCGAGGAGCGGCTCGCCGGGCACATCGCCGAGCTGAGGGCGGACTCGTATCCGGTGGCGCTCGCCTACCGATCGGGGAACGGCGCTGTCGAGGCGATGAGCCGGGCATCCGCTCGGGCGCCGTTGATCGATTTCACGGCCGACGGAGTCGAGCAGACGATCTGGGTGGTGGACGATCAGCGAGAGGTCCGTCTGCTGGAGTCGGAGCTCGCCTCGATCGAGACCCTCTACATCACCGACGGCCACCATCGCTGCGCCGCCGCCGCCCACTTTGCGCACTGGGAGGCGGCCAACAACCCCGATCACACCGGATGCGAGGGCTACAACTACGTCTTGGCGGTGCTCTACCCGGAGGCCCAGCTCCAGATCATGGAGTACAACCGCTGCATCCGGGATCTCAACGGCCTCACCCCGGCCGAGTTCGTGGAGCAGGTTTCGAAGGTGGTCGCCGTCGAGGAGCTGCCTGCTGGCACCCCGGAGTCGGCCCGACCCCGGCGGCACGGAGTATTCGGCATGGTCATCGGCGATCGCTGGTTCCGGCTCACCGTGCCCGAGGGCAGCATCCCCGACGATGTCTACGGCAGGCTGGACGCGGTGCTGCTCCAAGAGCTGGTGCTCGACCCCATCTTGGGGATCGGTGATCCCCGCTCCGATCCGCGCATCGAATACGTACCCGGGTCGCGGGGCTTGGAAGAGCTGCAGCACCGTGAGGACTGTGCGGTCTGTTTCGCGATCCACCCGGTGACCCTGGACGACGTCGAGGCGGTCGCCGATCGGGGCATGGTGATGCCTCCCAAGTCGACGTGGTTCCTCCCGAAGGTGAGCAGCGGCCTGATCGTGCGATTGCTCACCTGATGGAGACGGTAGGCTCCGGGCGCTCCGCAGCGAGACGATGAGGCGGGCGAACGTGAAGCTGAGCTGTGACGCCGTCGTGTTCGATTCCGATGGTGTGCTGGTCGATTCGATCGGTGTCGTGGAGCAGGCGTGGGAGCAACTCTGCGCCGAATTCGAGCTCGACACCGATGAGGTCATGTCGGTGATGCACGGGGTGCGCGCCGAGGACACCCTGCAGCCACGCCTCTCTCCCTCTCGCGCCGAGGCCGCTGTGGCCCGCCTCGCCGATCTCGAGCAGGAGAGGGCAGGTGGGGTGGCCGCGGTCCCGGGCGCCGCAGCGTTGGTCGCTTCGATACCGGACGGCCGGTGGGGAGTGGTCACGTCGGGGTCGCGACGCCTGGCAATCACGCGGCTCGCCGCGGCTGGGATCGCACGACCTCGGGTGTTGATCACCGCCGATGACGTGGCTCGGGGGAAGCCCTATCCGGATCCGTACCTGGCGGCGGCGGCGGCGCTCGGCATCGACGCGGGATCCCTCGTAGTCTTCGAGGACGCACCGAGTGGGGCCGCGGCCGCTTCGGCAGCTGGGGCGGTGGTGGTGGCGTTGACGACGACCCATCCGCGGGGATCGTTCGATGCGGTCGCCACTGTGGACGATCTCCGCGCCGTGACCATTGAGGACGGCGACCGCCTCACGGTGTCACTCTGATCGACACCGATGATGTCGTCATCGGGTCCCGGTAGCATCGACGTATGGCCATCGATATCGCCGGGTTCATCACCTACCTCAAGGACCACGCCGTCGAGCACGGCTTCCACATTCACGACGAACGCCATTTCATCGAGACGTACTCGTTGCGCCAGGCATGGGAGGTCGACATGCACCCCGACTTCGCCTGCGACGGGCCGCTGGACCTCAACGTGGCCTTCGATGTGGAGCCCCGGATGGTGCTGAGCCTGGAGGATCAGATGATCCAGATGGGCGACGACTACCAGGAACCCGAGGGGGACTACCGGCTCCCCCTGGTCTTCAATTGGGCGCTGCCGCCCCTGGCGGCTCCTCCCGAGTTGGTGATGCTTGCCGCCGAGCTGGCCGGCATCGGGGGGATGGAGCTTCCCATCGAGGTCTCGAGCGTCGAGTCCTCCGGGGCCCTCAGCGCGACGGCGGAGCGCCGGCTCTCGATCGTGGGCCGTAAGGAATTGTCGCTCGTCGACGTGATGATGGGCCGCGAGCGGCTGTGTGAGACGCTGGAGCGCTGCCGCGCCGTGAGCGAGTACCTCATCGAGCACACCCGAGACTGGAAGCCGGTCGAACTCGACGAGGGGTGAGGCCGGGTCGCGGCGACGTGCTCAGGCGGTGCTGATGGCGTGTTCATGCAACCGTTCGTAGCAGGGCCGACTCTCCTCGAGGAGTGGTTCCAGCGCCTTGGGGAACGGAGCGTCCTTGGGCCGGTAGGGCTCGAACGTCGTCGTGCGGTGGACGCGCTCGTACCAATCGGACGCCCAGACGCCGTCCTCGGGCTTCGGGCCCGCCGGCCACGAGAGCATCGCCTCGTCAAAGGGGACATCGAGCCGGGAGCACAGATCTCGCAGCGTTGCTTCCGGCGCCGTGAGGAGATCGCGGGAATCGACCACGGCAGGGTCTCCTCCCTGTGCCAGGATCCTCTCCACGATGCCCACTTGCGTCTCGTATGCGGTCTCGCTCATCGTGGGAGTGCGGGAGAGGCTGGCCGCCAGTGAGGGCAGCATGTCCCTCGGGTCACGAATGAGGAGGAAGCTCTCCATGTGATCGATGGCCTCCCAATCGAAGCCGATCAGGTGATGGGCCATGTTCTTGTAGAAGCGGATCGGAGTGGGAGAGGAGCCGTGGAGCATCTCGTGGACGATGACGTCCCGGTTAGTGGGCACCGCTGCCAGGATGTGGTCGCGGCCCGGATGTTGGACTCCCGTCACCGCCAGGTAGTGGCCGTACATCGGCTCGTCCCACACGGTCGTGTCGGACCGCTGTCGCCACGAGTACATCATGGCAGTCGAGACGTTGCGCGGCCCCGACCACATGTTGATGATGCGATGCTCCCCCATTGCCTCCGCCGGCCTTCGTCACGCCCGAGAACCCTACCGCTTCCCAACCCAGGGTTGGAGTGCTGGATTCTGGCGACTACCAGCCCACGGTTCGGGGCCCTCCTGTCACACCCAGGACTGATGATGGTGACCATGCATTCCGATGCTCGCGTTGCCCAGGTCGCTGCATCCCAAGGTGGCATCGTCCGGACATGTCAAGCGCTCGAATCCGGCGTGTCCTTGGGGCGGATCAACTCGCATCTGGCGGCGGGCCGGTGGCGGCGGGTCGCCCGCGGCGTCTACCGCTTCTTCGACCTCGATGATCCCCGTGATCGTCTGCGTGCCGCAGTCGCGGCACTGCCCAACGCCGTGGTGTCCCACGAATCCGCAGGAGAGTTCCACAGGGTCCCCAACCTCCGGCGCGGTCTGGCGGTCGTCACCGTCCACACGAGAACGACGCACTCGTTCCCCGGTGTGCTCGTTCGTCGCGCAAGCGATCTCGGTTCCCATCATGTCGAGATTCACCACGGCCTTCCCACCACGACACTGCCGCGAACCGTTGTCGACCTGGCGGGCTCCTTGCGTCCGGCCCAGCTCGAGGGAATCGTCGACGATCTCCTCGCGGATCGACGGCTCGAATTGGGGGAACTCGAGCGAGTGGTGGCCGACGTGGCCCGGCGAGGCAAGTCGGGTTCGACCGCACTTCGTGCTCTGATCGAGGAACGGGCGGGCAGCCCGGTTCGCGGCAGTCGTTTGGAGCGTCTCGGCATGGAGCTGCTCCAGGAGGCAGGATTTCCCGAGCCGGTCTCCGAGTTCCCCACGCCATGGGACCGGAGTCGGCGCTTCGATGTCGCGTTTCCGACTCGGAGACTCGCGATCGAGTGGGACTCGCGACGGTGGCACACCCAAGTGGAGGCCTTCGAGCGCGATCGGCAGCGTAATCGCCAGGCGATTCTCCACGGTTGGCGTGTTCTCCGATTCACGTGGAATGACGTGCTCGATCGGCCCGGCGAGGTGGTGGCGTCGGTCCGCGGTGTGCTCAGCGACTGACGCTCTCCATCGTCTGTCTTCGCTCAACTGTGGGCTGTAGTGCACGGTTTTCGGGGATACGAACCCTGGGTTGGTGATCGAGGGAGTCCCGTTGCGAACTGTGGGCTGTGGTGCACGGTTTTCGGGGATACGAACCCTGGGTTGGCAGAATGCTCTACGCCACAGGGGCTCGGGCGTCGAGGTAGTGATCGTCGAGGGACATGAAGAGCTCTTCCTCCTGGGCGAAGTGGAGCTGGAGGATGGCGTGGAGGCTGTGCAGCACACGGCGAACATCGCGCAGCTCGCCCGGTCCGGGGCCCTCGGCTCCCATGCTCTCGACCAGGCGGTGGTGCAGGCCGATGAGGTGGAAGATCTCGCCGTGCGTCCTGCTCAACGGGGCGAGCGGATCGTCGCCGCCGATGAGGTCGGTGAGCTGCGGATACACCTCGCGCTCCTCTCCGGCCTCGTGGGGGAGAACCTCGTCGTGCAGGAAGCGGTCCATTCTCACCAGCTCCTTCGTGGCCTCCGTTGGTGAGATCCGATCCAACCGATCCGCCACCAACTCGAGCTGCTCGAGTGCCGGCATGAGATGATCGTGCTCGGCGCGCAACCGCTGCGACAGCTCCGGAGGGAGTTGGGGCCGGGCGGCGCCAAAGGTGCGATCCCGCAGCGCTCGCAGCGCGTTGAGGATGGCGACGACGTCGATCCCCTCCTGGAGCAGCGCGCCGAACACCGGCAGGAGCAAGCCCACCGATGCCACTCCCATCGCCCCGAGCGACAGGCCCATCCCTACGAGGGCGCTCTGGGCCGCGATCCGACGAGAGCGCTGCGCAATCGTCATCGCTTCGGCGAGCCGATCGAGTCGGTCGACGACGAGCACCGCGTCCGCCGCTTCCGACGACGAGGTGGCACCGCGGGCTCCCATCGCCACGCCCACGTCGGCCGCCGCCAGGGCCGGCGCGTCGTTGATGCCGTCGCCCACCATCACCGTCGTTCCCTCGGAGACCGCCTGGCGTACCGCATCGACCTTCTCCTCGGGGGAGCGCTCGGCGAGGACCTGGTCCACGGAGATGGCGGCTCCGACCGACTCGGCCACCATCGGGTGGTCGCCGGTGGCCATGACGATACGCCGGATGCCGGCGCGTCGCAGCAGCCGCAACGTACGGGGCGTGTCGGTGCGCAACGGATCGTCCAACTCGAACACCCCGGCGGGGGCGCCGTCGACCGCAACGAAAACACTCATGGTCGGTTCCCGGGCGGCCCGTCGCTTGTAGGCGAGCAGCTCCTCCCGGCCGGGATCGTCGTCCACGACCCATTCCAGGTTCCCGACCGCCACTCGGCGCCCGTCGACTGTGCCTCTCACTCCGGCGCCAGAGGTCTCGGTCACGTCGGTCGGGAAGGCCAGATGGAGCCCCCGCTCCCGGGCCGCCCTGACCAGGGCGGTGGCGAGCAGATGGCTCGACATCTGATCCAGTGATGCCGCCAGGTGAAGGAGTCGGTCGACATCGTTCCATTCACCGAACAGCACGGTCCCCGCAAGCCGGGGCTCCCCCAGGGTGAGGGTTCCCGTCTTGTCGACGATCAGGATCTCGGCGACGGCGAGGCGCTCCAGCACGCCTCCGCCCTTGATGATGATTCCCCGCCGGGCCGCTCGTGAGATCCCGGACACGATCGCGATCGGAACCGCCAACAGCAAGGGGCAGGGGGTCGCCACCACCAGGACGGCGAGGGCCCGTGTCGGGTCGCCGGTGACGATCCACGCCGCACCGGCGATGGCCAGGCTCAGCGGGACGAATCCGAGAGCGTACTTGTCGGCCAGCCGGGAAGTGGGCGCCTTCGAATCCTGCGCCGTCTTCACGAGGCGGATGATCCCGGCGTAGGTGCTGTGCTCGGCGGTGGCCGTAGCGTGCATCTCGAGGGACCCGGCGCCGTTGACGGTCCCGCTCTGCACCCGGTCTCCCTCGCCCCGTTCGACCGGACGCGCCTCGCCGGTGAGGGCGGACTCGTCGATGACGGCGACGCCGCTCGCTATCACGCCATCCACGGGGATCACCTCTCCGGGTTTCACTACCAGCAGGTCCCCCGGGGCGACGTCGTCGACCTCCACGGTGACGAGGGTGTCGCCCTCGTAGCGGTGTGCCATCTTGGGTGAGCGTGCCAGCAGGGAGGTCAGCTCCCGTTCGGCGCGGGCGGCGGCGTAGCCGTCCAGTGCCTGCCCGGTCGCCAGCATCAGTCCGATGATGGCGGCGGTGAGGTACTCGCCGAGTATCAGGGCGCCGCCGACGGCGAGCAGGGCCACGATGTCGAGCCCGACCTCCCGGCGGCGAATGCTGTCGACGAAACCCGCCAGCAGGGGAACCAGCGCCGTCATGCCGGTTGCTGCCCAGACCGCATCGGAAGCCGCGGACGCACCGGCTGCCCACGCCGCGCTCCCGGCGACCAACCCGGCCAGGGCGAGGGCGAGGACGATGCGGTTCTGTGTCTGCGACCTCACCGGCCGTCCTTTCCGCGAGCATCCGGCGACGTGAGGATATCCCGGCACGGTCCGGCTCACCAGGGCGCGGAGGGAACCGGCGGACCGCCGACGGTCGAGAACGAGTTGTAGGCCATCATGGCACACGGCCGGGGATCGGCAGAGGAACGAATGCTAGATTCCCGACATGGCCCTTCCCTTTCCGAGTAGTGCACGTGTCTATGTCGCCGGCCATCGTGGCCTGGTCGGTTCGGCCGTCGTGCGTCGCCTCCGGCAGGAAGGATTCACGAATCTCCTGACGCCGGCCCGAGGCGAGGTGGATCTCCTGCGCCAGGTCGAGGTGGAGCGGTTCTTCGAGGCGGAGCGGCCCGAGTACGTGTTCCTCGTGGCAGGGACGGTGGGCGGGATCCTGGCCAACAGCACTCGTCCGGCCGACTTCATCTACGACAACGTGATGATCGCTGCCAACGTCATCTCAGCGGCCCACCGGTTCGGGGCCACCAGGCTCCTCTACCTGGGCAGCTCCTGCATCTACCCGAAGCGTGCCGAGCAGCCCATGGGGGAAGACCAGCTCCTCGGCGGTTACCTGGAGCCCACCAACCAGCCGTACGCCGTTGCCAAGATCGCGGGCATCGAGCTGACCGAAGCGCACCGCCGGCAGTACGGGAGTGACTTCATCTCGGCGATGCCGACGAACATCTATGGGCCCGGCGACAACTTCCATCCCACCGAATCGCACGTGGTGGCCGCCTTGATGCGGCGCTTCCACGAGGCGAAGCTCCGCGGCGATCGCGAGGTAATGATCTGGGGCACCGGGTCTCCACTGCGCGAGTTCCTCTACGTGGACGATCTCGCCGACGCCTGCGTGTTCCTGATGCGCCACTATGCAGGTCCCGGGCACATCAACGTCGGTACCGGGGAGGAAGTCTCCATCCGCCGGCTGGCGGAGCTGATGCAGTCGATCGTGGCGCCCGACACCGAGCTGGTGTGGGACACGTCCAAACCGGACGGGACGCCGCGCAAGCTGCTCGACGTGACCCGCCTCCACGAGCTGGGATGGCAGCATGCCGTGCCCCTCGAGACCGGGCTGCGGGAGACCTACCAGTGGTTCGCTGAGCATTTTACCGGAGAGGCGGAAGGAAGGGGAGTGCGGGGTGACTGAACGGCCCGATCGGAACGGGAAGACGGCGCTCGTCACGGGAATCACCGGCCAGGACGGCTCGTACCTGGCCGAGCTCCTTCTCGCCAAGGGGTACGAGGTGTGGGGCATGATCCGCCGATCGTCGTCGTTCAACACCGGCCGCATCGACCACATCTACCAGGATCCGCACGAGTCCGACGTCCGGCTCCGTCTCGTCTACTCGGAGCTGGGCGACTCATCGGCCGTGAATCACCTCATCCGAACCTGCCGGCCGGACGAGATCTACAACCTGGGGGCCCAGTCACATGTGAAGGTGTCCTTCGACGTGCCCGAGTACACCGGGAACATCACCGGTCTGGGAACGCTGCGGCTCCTGGAGGCAGTGAGGGACGCCGGGCTCGACACGCGCTTCTACCAGGCGTCGTCCTCGGAGATGTATGGCAAGGTGGTCGAGGTGCCTCAATCGGAGGAGACACCCTTCTATCCCAGGAGCCCGTATGCCGCGGCGAAGGTCTACGCCTTCCACATCACCCGCAACTACCGGGAGGCGTACGGGGCATTCGCCGCCAACGGGATCCTCTTCAATCACGAATCGCCGCGCCGAGGCGAGACGTTCGTCACCCGCAAGATCACCCGCGCCGTTGCCGCCCTCAAGATGGGCCGGGAGCTGCCTGTGCACCTCGGCAACCTCGACGCCGAGCGCGACTGGGGCTACGCCGGCGACTACGTGGAGGCGATGTGGGTGATGCTGCAGGAAGACGAGCCGGATGACTACGTGATCGGCACCGGCGAGAAGCATTCGGTTCGCGAGTTCTGCGAGAAGGCGTTCGCGGTTGCAGGGATGCCGATCGAGTGGAGCGGCTCGAGCTTGGACGAGGTTGCTGTCGGGCCGGATGGCAGGGTCCTGGTGCGGGTGGATCCTCGCTACTTCCGCCCGGCCGAGGTCGATGTTCTCCTCGCCGATCCCAGCAAAGCGCGAGAGAAGCTCGGCTGGGAGGCTCGGGTGGGATTCGACGAGCTGGTCGAGATCATGGTCGAGGCCGATCTTCAGGCGGCGAGGGCCTAGGAGAAGCGGGGGCGCCCGGTTACCGGTACGTCCACGTCCACGACTCGGCCGTCGACTCGGCGCCGACGGTGATCGTCCTCGTCACCCAGTAGGTCTTGCCGCCGTTTGTGACCTCGGCGGTCACGATCCGAGCGTCGGTTCCGCCCTCCTCGACCACATCGAGGATCGTTCCGCTCGCAGCCGTGTAGTCGCCGATCACGGTGCGGTCATCATTGTCGCCCCACAGCTCGACGGTGACCGACGTGCTGGTGTGGGACGTCCGGATCTGGATTGGGTGCTCCGTGTCGTTGCGGAACTTGAGATCCGCTCGGTCGGGTGCGACGAGCGTGGATTCGATCGCCGGCGGGTAGCGGTCGAAGTGGACGACGTGAGGCCGATGCTCGACGTCTTCGAGGCCGGCGTAGAACACGGCGTTGAACAACGTCGTGGATGTCTGGCAGTAGCCGCTGGTCACGCTGTAGTCGATGACTCGGAGCATCGAGAGGGTGTCGCGTGGGAGCACGACGATCCCGTCGATGAGGTCGGCGAGCTCCTGTACGGCTGCAACTCGGGTCTGGCAGCAGGGGTGGTGCGTTGTGAAGCTCGCGATGAGATGGAACGGGGCGGGCGGTGGCGTGAGCAGCGGCAGGTCGAGACCCCGAGCGAGGAAGGTCGCCATCTCCCCTCGCGACACGGGTCGGTCGGGGCAGTACCGATCGTTGTCGGGTGGGTTGCAGCCCTTGGTGATCCCGGCGGCGGCGAGGGTGAGGATGTCAGCTTCGTGAGGCGAGCCGGCGATGTCGACGAATCGCGGTGTGGACGAGGGAGGCAGGTTCAGAGCCCGGACGAGGAACGATGCCATCTGGGCTCGAGTCACCGGGGCATCAGGGCAGTAACGGTCGTTGTCGGGTGGGTTGCAGCCCTTGGTGATCCCGGCGGCGGCGAGGGTGAGGATGTCGGCTTCGTGGAGCGAGCCGGCGATGTCGGTGAAACCCTCGGTCGAGGAGGGGGCCAGATTCAGAGCCCGGACGAGGAACGATGCCATCTGGCCACGGGTCACGGCCTGATCGGGGCAGTACCGGTCGTTGTCGGGTGGGTTGCAGCCCTTGGTGATTCCGGCTTCGGCGATCGCTTCAATGGCTCCTTCGTGGACGTTCCCGTTGTCGTCGTGGAACGTCCCGCCGGGTCCGAGGTCGGCGCCCCGCGCCACCGCGCTGTCGAGAGGGAGGACGATGAGCGCGAGCGCCACGATCACCGAGCAACGCGCGATGATTCGGCTCCTGATGTCCCAGTGTCGGTTCCGTGCCATCGCGGAGTCCTCCAGGATCGGGCTTGCCGGCTCCGCTCGATATCGGCGAACCGTAGCCTTCCCTGAAGTGGCTCGGCGGTACCTGAGGTCGGTCCGAGACGAGCGGCGGGAATTCGAGGAACCGATCGGGACTGTGATCGATGCCGATCTTCAGCCGGCGAGCAAGCGAAGTGCGAGCAGTCGAATTGCATGCTGGTCGGTCTGGCCGGGTGCCGGATCACTGCTAGATTGCGGCCCGGTTCGGTTCCTCCCACCGTCGTGCAGAGAGGTCCGCGTTTGATGAACCCTTCCTTGAACCATGGCCGCCATGCGTCGACGAGCATCGACCGACTGCGGCTGGCGGTGGTGACGCCCATGGCAAATGAGCGGGATTCCGCTGTTCCCTTCGTAGCCGAGGTTCTCGAGCGTGCGTCCGTGTTCCGGTCGGTCACCCACATCGTCGTGTTCGATCAGATGTGCCGGGATGGGACCTACGACGTTCTCCGGGAGTACGCCGGGAATGAGCCGAGGCTCGAGGTGGTGTGGGCACCTGAGAACCGGTCGGTCGTCGATGCCTATGTCCGCGGCTACCGAGCTGCCCTGGCGACGGGAAGCGAGTGGATCCTCGAGATCGACGCCGGATTCTCCCATCAGCCGCGCGACCTGGTCGGGTTCCTGCCGTACGTGGAGGCCGGATACGACTGCATCTTCGGAACACGGTTCGGGATGGGTGGCTCGGCCGAGGGCGTGCCGTTGAGTCGCCGCATTGTCAGTCGCGGCGGAACGGTCCTTGCCAATGCCCTGCTCGGTACGAGACTCACCGATATGACGTCGGGATTCCAGATGTTCGAGCGGCATGCTCTCGATACCATCGTCAGCCGTGGCATCCAGTCGAAGGGCCACTTCTTCCAGACCGAGATGAAGGCCTACTGCCGGAAGATGAAGGTTGCGGAGGTACCGATTCACTATCGGTCGCCTTCGAACAGCATCACCGGTTCTGTGGTGCGCGATGCGTTTGGACAGCTCTGGCGGCTGTTCCGAGACCGCCTGAGGGGAAGACTGTGACCGGGCCTACCGAAGGGATCGGGGCCGGCGCTCTGGTCGTCACGACGATTGGCCACCCGACGGCTGCGATGCGGGCGCTGGCACGGGGCGCGCTGGATCGTGGCCTTGAATTCATCGTCATCGGAGACGAGAAGAGCCCTGCGCACTTCGACCTCGAGGGAGCAACCTTCTACGATCTCGATGCACAACGCGGCACCGGCATGGCATTCGCATCGAGATGCCCCACCCGCCACTACGCCCGCAAGAACATCGGCTATCTCTTGGCAATGCAAAAGGGCGTCGACATCATCGTCGAGACCGATGACGACAACCTTCCGCTGCCCGGGTTCTGGGATCGTAGAGACAGGCATGTTCGGGCTGCAGCCGTGGCGCAGGCGGGGTGGGTCAACGTCTACCGGCACTTCTCCGATGCCGACGCTCCGATCTGGCCCCGAGGCCTTCCACTCAATGCGGTGAGCAACGCGCTTCCCGACCTCGTCGTCGGCGACCGGATGATCGACTGCCCGATTCAACAGGGCCTTGTGAATGAGGACCCGGACGTCGATGCCGTCTACCGCCTGATCGAACGCCTTCCGTTCACCTTCGACCAACGGCCTCCGATCGCATTGGGCAAAGGATCGTGGTCGCCGTTCAATTCACAGAACACCACCTGGTTCGCAGATGCGTTTCCGCTGCTCTACCTGCCGTTCCACTGTTCATTTCGCGTGACCGATATCTGGCGCAGCTTCGTGGCACAACGTATCGCTTGGGAGAACGGCTGGTCGATCCTGTTTCACCAGGCAACGGTGTGGCAGGAGCGTAACGAGCACGATCTCATGGCCGACTTCGAGGACGAGATCCCGGGCTACCTCCACAACCGCCGCATTGGCGAGGCACTGGCGGCACTTCCCGTACCGTCCGGCACAGGAAGAATCGGCGACGCTCTTCTCATGTGCTATGAGGAGCTCATCAGGCTCGGGGTGGTGGGTCGGGAGGAGTTCGATCTCGTGGAGAGCTGGGTTTCCGATTGTGAGGCGATCGGCGGATGAGTGGCCCGACATCTCAGGTACACACGTCAAGATTCCCCTCTGACTAGAGGCCGCAGCGGTCGGAGACGACTGCCAGCCGGTCGCTCTCGAGCCACTCTTCGAACGGCAGCACGACGAGGTTCGGGTCCCTCGACAGAATCTCTGCCTCGTGGGCTCGATTGACGAACGTGGTCATCCAGTTGTTCGAGAGCCAGCGGCCCTGTGAACAGGCCGCAACCGCGATCTCGACGCCGTGCTCCGACGCTGCCTCGTACACGCCCTGGGCGAAGCGATCGTGATTAGCGTCGAGCACCCAGATGTCGTTCGAGAAGGTGCAGTCCCAGTTTCGCTTGCCCGTTGTTGCCGATGGCAGATTCGATCTGCCGACACACGGGTCGGCGAGGCCGCCAAAGTCGAGGAACGTGAGGTCGGGAGCTCCGAAGGGCAGGCCGCCGCCGCGAGCGGCGACGTAGATCTCCCCAGGGTCGAGCACAGAGTTCCAGTATGCTCCGATTGCCCGAGTCTCGATCTCGTACTGGCGGTCGAATCGGAGATCTCCCGGCGTTCCGGTCGACAAGAGGCCGGACACGCCCGCGATCAGGACCACGACCGCGGCCACCACGCCGTACGTTGGGCCCGTGGAGCCCGTCAGGCGCCTCGACGGCGCCGACTCGGCGCCGTTGGTGGCGCCCCAGAGGGCAGCGGCTCCTACCGCGAGGACCGGCATAAGCGGTGTGAGCAGCCGAAACCCCGGCATCCAGTCGCCGCCGTTGACCATCGCGATCGAGAAGCCAACGGCAAGCGGCGGCGCCACGGTCAGGGCGGCCGCGGCGAGCCGATCTCGTCGCGCGACGAAGGCGCCGGTCACGGTGAGGAGCAGGAGGGCTGCGACCGTAGGCTGCTCGAGGAACCCGGCCGCGTAGGCAAGGCCGTCGCCCAGTTGCCGGTGCAAATATGGCCAGAAGGACCTGTCGCCGAAGAGCATGTTCGTGAGGTTCCCCGATTTCGCCGCCACCGACAGCGGAATCACGTATCCGAAGATCATGATCCTCGAGATCGATGCTGCAAGGAAGGTCCCGAGTGCTGTGGCCAGCGGCAGGAAACGCTGGCGCGCAGCCAGCAGACTCCCGGCCCGGATGGCGTAGACGATCCCGAAGACGCCTGCATAGGCGATGCCCTCGTATCGGTTCATCACGAGGAGCGCGAGGAGCACCGAGAGGCGCCGATGCCGTGACGCGAGGTCTTCCTGGTCGGCTATGAGCGTGGCCGAGACGAGGAACAGCAGCGCCATCTGGAGGGGAGTCTCGATGCCGTTCAGCATCGAGATCCAGAATGCTTCGCTGGTGGTCAGCAGCAGCACCAGTCCCAAGGCGGCGAGGGCGTGGAATCGGTATCGTCGTTGCATTCCGACGAAGAGTCCGATCCCCACGAGCAGGATCAGGGCAAGCGCCAAGTAGTAGTGGGCTGTGTCGACCCGCAGATCGAGTTGTAGGAACACCGCCGACATGCCGGTCCAGAGAGGATTGGAGAATCCTTCGATTCTCGGGCCGCCGGCATTCCATTGGAAGGCGTCGCCGTCGACGATCTTGTCGGCGAAGCGGTAGCCGATGTAGGCGTCATCGACGAAGACGCCGTCGTGTGTGAGCCCCCCGAAGAGGATCACTGCAGCGACCAGTGCGACTCCGAACATCTTCCAGCGGGAGACGCACGGAACGCGCCCGGCAGTCGTCGTGTCGTCCACCGATCTGGTCACACGCAGCCTCCGGCACTGGCAGAAGGAGGTACAGGGCGGTCGAGATTGTCGCAGCAGCGGCAAGCCGAGTCGAATACTGGGCCGCCTGAACAGCGGCTGCGTCTGCGGTCTGCGCCTAGGCGTCCTCGATCTCGGCCAGCCGGGCGCGCAGCTTTGCCAGTTCTCGTTCCAGCTCGGCGTCCGACGCGGTCACACTGCGGCGCAGGCGTCGGCCGACCCGGCGTCGCCGATGCTCGACCTCGACCTGGGCGGGCTCCGTTGTGAGGTCGACGCTGACCCGGCCCTGCAGCTTCCGGGCCCTCGACTGGAGGGCCCGGAAGCTGCTCTCGCAGATCGAGACGTTCCGCAACCGCCGAAGACGGCAGGTTGTCCAGGCGTTTCGCCGTCTCGAGGAGCCGACGGGCGACGTCTGCGAGGTCGGTGTCCATACCTTCATTGTACGGACCGTGTCACTCGTAGGAGATGGCCTCCAGTACGTTGAGTCGGGCCGCCTTGCGGGCGGGGAACACCGAGGCGATCACGCCCACGATCCCGCCGAAGACCACGAGGAGCGCGATCTGGGCGATCGGAACAGACAGCTCGGTGATGCCCTCGCCGCTGAGGGCGGCGGTGACGGCGGCGCCGAACACCAAGCCCACCACGATGCCGAGTAGGGCACCGATGACGGCGACGATGATCGACTCCCACAGCACCATCCGGCGCACTTGCCAGCGGGTCATGCCGACGGCCCGCAACAATCCGATCTCGCGGGTTCGCTCGAAGATGGAGAGCCTGAGGGTGTTGGCAATGCCGACCAGGGCGATGATGACGGCGAGGAGGAGCAGAGCGTTGAACATGACGAGCATTGTGTTCACTTGCTCCTCCTGCGACTCCCGGTACTCCGCCTGATCGCGCACGGTCACGTTCGGATAGTCGGCGGCGGCGGCCTCCACGGCGGCACGGGCCGCATCCGGCGACACTCCGTCGGCAGCCTTGATCGCTAGGACGAAGTCGGTGTCGCTGCTTCCGCCCAGGTAGTTCTCCCGGTAGCAGTCCATGCCGAGGAGGAACGGGGCCTGGACGACGTTCTGCTCGCCGTAGATGCCGACGATCTCGATCTGCTGGAGCCCGGTGGCGCTGAATACCATCGGGATGCGGTCACCGACACTCCAGGACTCCTCGTCGGCGACACTCTCGTGCACGAACACGCCCCCGGCGGCCAGCGCCTCGAGGCTGCCCGCCTGAATGTCGAGGAAGATCGTCTCGTCGGCGGTCTCGGCGTCGAGGGCCATGAGGAATCCATCTGCGCCATCGCGGCCGAAGTATCCGTATCGCAACGCAGTGACGGCACCGATCTCCGGAGTCGCTCGCAGCGTGTCTCCGAGTTCTGTGCTGAACCCACCAGCGAAGTTGTCGACGCTGACCACGTAATCGGCCCGGAGCCCGCGTTCGATGGCGGCTCCGGTCGAGGCTTTGATCGAGTCACCGAGCACGAAGAAGAAGGCGACGAGGGCGAGGCCGATCATCAAGGCCGAAGCTGTGGTCGCAGTGCGCCGCGGCTTACGGATGGAATTGTCGACTGCCAGCGCTCCGGTGACACGGTCGACCTTCTTCAGAGGCAGGCCGAGCACCGACGCGATCGGCCTGACCACCGTCGAGCTGAGCATCGACACCGCCACGAAGACGACGAGCGCCCCGAGGCCCACCAGAGCCAGCTCGTTGAGCGGACCGAACTGGGCGCGGGCGAAAAGGCCGAGGACGATGAGCGTCCCGCCGATCAGGAGCGAAACCAATCCGGCGATGACGCGTTTGCGGGGCGACATCCGCAGCCGGATGTCGGTGTCCTGGAGGGCGGCTACCGGCGGGATGCGCGAGGCACGAATGGCGGGCAGTACCGCGGCGCCCACCGTCACGAGCACGCCTACCGCCAGCGACACCAGGATGGTGCGGCTCGCCAGGGGAGCCGCGGTCGACGGCATGTCGATACCGATTGCACCCATGACCGCGGTGAGGCCGATCGCGATGAGGAACCCGAGTGCGATGCCGATCACCGAGGCAACCAGGCCGACGAGGGCCGCTTCGAAGACCACCATCATCACCACTTGCGATCCGGTGGCCCCGACGGCCCGCATCAGGGCCAGCTCGCGCTGGCGCTGCCGCACGATGATCCGGAAGGTGTTCTGGATGATGAACGAGGCGACGAACACCGCCACCAGGGCGAAGATGAGCAGAGCGGTCCGCAGGAAGCCGAGGGCCTCGGAGAGCTGTTCGGTGGTCTCGGCCGACTGATCGGCACCGGTGACGGCCTCGATTCCCTCCGGCAAGGCGGCGGCGACGCGATCGCGCAACATGTCCGGGGTGACGCCCTCGTCGCCGATCGCGGCGATGACGCTCAGCTTGCCCTCGAGATGGAAGAGCTCCTGGGCCTCGGACATCACGAAGGCTGCGTAGGTGGCGCCCGCCAAGTTGTCGGTCTCCCCGAAGCCGACGATGCCGACCAGGGAGTACTCGTCGACACCGACCGCGGTCTGAATCGTCACCTGGTCGCCGGCGTGGAAGTCGTTGCCGGCCGCGGTGGCGGCATCGATGACAACCTCGCCGGGTGTCTCGGGTCCCCGTCCCTCCCGCATCTCCGCGTTGCCGGCGAAGCGCTCATCGTCGACCCAGGAGCCGCCGAGCGTCGGGGGGCCCATGGGGACGATGGCGTCGCCGTCCTTGTCGTAGATGACGGCAAATCCCTCGACGGAACCCTCTGCGGCCGCTACGCCGGGAACGGCCCGCACGGTCTGGATGATGCTCTCGTCGAAGGGAGGCGGGCTCTCGTAGCCGGAGCTGTACTCCGTCTCCGACTGCACGATCACGTCCTGTCCGGCGTACACGTTCTCGAACAGGTCGGCGAAGGTGCGGTCGATGGTGTCGGTGAAGATGTAGGTCCCGGCGATGAAGGCAACGCCGATCATCACCGAGAGAGCGGTCAGCACGAGTCTGAGCTTGTGGGCGTAGATCCCCTTGATCGTTGTCTTCAACATGGCGTCAGGCCCCGAAGCTCTTCATGCGATCGAGGACGGCGTCGGCGATTGGGTCGAGCATCTCGTCGACGACTTGGCCGTCGTCGAGGAACACGATGCGGTCGGCGTAGCTGGCGGTGATGGGATCGTGGGTCACCATCACGATGGTTTGGCCGAACTCCTTGACCGCACGCCGCATGAAGCTGAGCAACTCGCCACTCGACTTCGAGTCGAGATTGCCGCTCGGTTCGTCGGCGAACACGATCTCGGGTCGCGAGACGAGGGCCCGAGCGGCGGCGACCCGCTGCTGCTGGCCGCCGGAGAGCTCGGAGGGGCGGTGCTTCAGCCGGTCGGCGAGCCCGACGGTGGCGATGACCTGGTCGTACCAGGCGGCGTCCGGTTTGTCGCCTGCGATCGACAGCGGGAGGAGGATGTTCTCCCGTGCGTTGAGGGTCGGGATGAGGTTGAAGGACTGGAAGACGAATCCGACATGTCGACGGCGAAGCAACGTGAGGTCGCGGTCGCTCAGCGACCCCAGCTCCACGTCTCCGATGTAGACGCTTCCGGTGGTGAGGGTGTCGAGGCCGGCGATGCAGTGCAACAGGGTCGACTTGCCCGACCCCGATGGCCCCATGATGGCGCTGAAGCGGCCGCGCTCGAACGCGGCCGAAACGCCGCGGAGGGCATGAACCATGGCGTCGCCCTCACCGTAGATCTTTACGCCGCTTTCGATCCGCGCCGCGATGCCGTCCGACGCCGTTGGACTCACAGTGGTCATCCCTCGCTCCGTTTCATGGACAAGTCGACTGTGAACGTATCGGGTCGGGCGGTTGGCGTCGTCGGCCGCAGGATCGATTTGATCGTCGTTCGCTGGGATGAGATGTGGGCGCCGAGTCGTGGCCGTCGGGACGAGCTCTCAGCCGTCGTCACCGGGGACGACGAGGCCCGATTCATATGCCATCACCACCGCCTGGACCCGGTCCCGCAGGTCGAGCTTGGTGAGGATGTGTGAGACGTGGGTCTTCACGGTGGCCTCCGACACGAAGAGGGCCTCGGCCATCTCGGCGTTGGACATACCCCGCGCCAGGTGCCGGAGCACCTCGCGTTCCCGCTCGGTGAGCTGGTCGATCTCTGGGGAGGGCTGTGTGTCAGCGCGGGCGCGGGCGAACTCCTCGAGCAGTCGTCTGGTGACCGAGGGGGCGAGGAGGGCGTCGCCTCCGGCGACCACGCGGATGGCGGCGGCGAGGTCATCGGGCGGGGTGTCCTTGAGCAGGAAGCCACTGGCCCCGGCACGCAGCGCCTCATAGACGTACTCGTCGAGATCGAAAGTCGTCAGGATGAGGACCCGCGGGCAGCCTTCGTCGTGCCGCTGCTCACCGCCGCAGAGCGCCCGGGTGGCGGAGATGCCGTCCATCTCGGGCATTCGGATGTCCATCAGGACCACGTCGGGTTGCAGCCGGCCTGCCTCGGCCACCGCGGCGAGGCCATTCTCCGCCTCCCCGACCACCTCGATGTCCGGCTCGGCCTCCAGGATCATGCTGAAGCCCGCCCTCACCAGGGCTTGATCATCGACGACGAGGACGCGGATCGGGTCACTCATCGGGTTCCCAGCGGGAGGTGCGCCCAGACCCGGTAGCCGCCACCGCGGCGGGGACCCGCAGCGAACTCGCCGGCGAGCAGGGCAGCGCGCTCGCGCATCCCGACGAGGCCTTGGCCGTTCGCTTCTGCGGCTCCGAGCCCCTCGGCCGCTCCACGGCCGTTGTCAGTGACCTCGATCGTGATGTGCTCCGGCCGGTAGACAAGGCGCACGGTGGCTCGGGTGTCGGGACCCCCGTGCTTGAGGGCGTTGGTGAGCGATTCCTGGATGATCCGGAAGGCATTGAGGTCGATCCCAGGCGGAACCTCACGCTTCTCGCCCTCGACGATCACTTCCACCGAGAGCCCTGCCTCTTCGAGCTGGGCAACGAGCTGGGAGATGCGGGCCAGTCCAGGTTGGGGCGTGTGCCGTTCGACCTCGCTGGTGCGCAGCAGGCCGAGCAGGCGCCGCATCTCGTTGAGTGCTTCGTGGCCGGCCTGCTCTACGGCTTCGAGCGCTCCGGCTGCTTTGTCGATGTCACGGCGCAGCGTGCGGCGGGCGGCCGCCGCCTGGACCGTCATCACCGTCATCTGGTGCGCCACGACATCGTGGAGTTCTCGGGCGATCCGGATACGCTCCTCACGAACCGCACGCTCGGCACGTTCTTCGCGATCCCGCTCGGCGGCGTAGGCGCGTTGTTCCAGTTCCTCGGTGCGGAGCTGGCGCTGGAACACCTCGCGACCGAGGAGCCACGTGAACAAGCCGAACGCGCCGGTGCTCAGCAGGCTGTCGGGGCCCACGTCTTCGTAGCTGAGGACCCCGATACCGGTCCACAGCAACAGCGTGCCGATGCTCACCAGGGCAACGATTCTCGATCGTGACGCGGGGAGGTTCGATCCGACGGCGTGCAGCGCCACCCCGATGCCGAAGATGGACAGCGTGCCCGGGTACTCCAGGGCGACTTCCACCATCCAGGCGAGCTGCACCGTGGCCAGGATCGACGTGGGGAAGCGCCGTCGTAGCGCGAGTGGGAGGGTTTGGAGGAGCAGTAGGACGGTGAGCCATGCATCAGGGCGGCGGGCGGCCTCGGCGAGGTACGCCTCCGAGTAGGAGGTCAGGCCGCTGAGGACCAGGACGGCCAGGCCGACGGCCACCGTGCCGTCGACGAGGTAGCGACGCTTTGGTCCTGTGGGGAGCGGCATGAGACCTGATCGTATCGACGTCGACCGCTGGCCGCATCGGCCGAACGGACGATCCGCTGCAGCGGCCGGAGGGACGGGGGTGCGCTCGAGGACGACTTCTCCTGGGCAGCGGCGTTCATCGTGCGGTAGAGTCTGAATGAACCCGACATCGCGGGGCGGACCGAGGCCGCGTGCGAAGAGCATGTGATCGGCGGACGGCCGCCGTGTCTCGGACGGGACCGTGCCGGACTCTGTCGGCGCGGTGCATCTGTGAGAGCGTGTGATCGTTCGCGCTGAAGGAGGAGCCTGTGGCAGAGGTTGTCTTTGAGAATGTCAGCAAGGTGTATCCGAACGGCTTTGAAGCCGTCACCGACCTCAACCTCAATATCGAGGAGGCTGAACTCCTTGTGATGGTCGGTCCCTCGGGATGCGGCAAATCGACCACGCTGCGCATGATCGCCGGTCTCGAAGAGATCTCGAGTGGGAAGCTCTACATCGGGGATGAGATCGTCAACGACATGCATCCCAAGGACCGGGACATCGCGATGGTGTTCCAGAACTACGCGCTCTACCCACACATGACGGTGGCAGAGAACATCGGGTTCGCCCTCAAGCTCGCCAAGGTGCCCAAGGACGAGTTGCGCAAGCGTGTCACAGATGCCGCCAAGACCCTCGAGCTCACCGAGATCCTCGATCGCAAGCCAGGTCAGCTCTCCGGTGGACAGCGGCAGCGCGTTGCGATGGGCAGAGCCATCGTGCGCTCTCCGCGGGTGTTCCTCCTCGATGAGCCGCTCTCCAACCTGGATGCCAAGCTGCGGGTCCAGATGCGGGCCGAGATAACCTCGCTCCAGCGCCGAGTCGGCGTCACCACCTTCTACGTGACGCATGACCAGGTGGAGGCCATGACGATGGCCGACCGGGTCGCCGTCATCAGCGCCGGCGTGCTCCAGCAGGTTGCGCAGCCGCAGACGCTCTTCGACGAGCCCGATAACATCTTCGTCGGGGCCTTCATCGGCTCGCCATCAATGAACCTGATGGAGGCGCAGCTCACCGAGGAGGGCGATCGGCCGATGTTCACGCTCGGGAGCCAGAGGCTCGGCGGTCCCTCCGACCTCTTCGACAAGCGGCCAGCACTGCGGCAGTACGTGGGCCGATCGGTCGTGCTGGGACTGCGGCCGAAGGACTTCGAAGATGCGTCGGTGCAAACCGATGCCCCTCCCGACTCTCGATTGCGGTCCACCGCCGAGAACGTCGAAGCGCTCGGGTTCGAGAAGATCGTGTACTTCGATATCGATGCCACGCCGGTCATCTCCGAGGACGCCCTCGATATCAGCGACGAGGCTGCCGCCGAGGAAGTGCTGTCGCGGGAGACGACACTGGTTGCCGGTCGGTTCGCCCCGAACAGCATGGTCAAGGTGGGAAGCCCCGTCGAGGTCGCGGTCGACATGACATCGAGCCACTTCTTCGACCTCGACACCGGGCTGGCAATCCGCGGCTGAGACGCCCGGCGACCGATCGTCGGTCGTGAGCGAGCAGGCTGAGCGACCGATCGGCGTGGGCCCTTGTCCACGCCCCTGGCCTGATGATCCATGCCTCGATCCCGAGTTGCTGGAACGAGGCGACCGGCGCAACGTGGTCGACCGTTACCGCTACTGGAAACGGGAAGCGATCGTCGAGGACCTCGATCGGCGAAGACACCCGCTCCACGTCGCCGTTGAGAACTGGCAACACGATTTCAACATCGGCGCCATCGTCCGTAACGCCAACGCCTTCCTCGCCGCCGAGGTGCACATCGTGGGGAAGCGACGGTGGAACCGTCGCGGCGCCATGGTGACGGATCGGTACCAACACGTGCGGCACCATGCCACCACCGACGGGTTCGTGGCCTGGGCGCTCTCCGCGGGGTTGCCGTTGGTGGGCATCGACATCCTCCCCGGGGCGACCCCGATCGAGCAGTCGCAACTTCCGGAGCGGTGCGTGCTCGTGTTCGGCCAGGAGGGTCCGGGTCTGTCCGAGGGAATGCAGGTGCACTGCTCGATGATCTGCTCGATTGCCCAGTTCGGCTCGACTCGGTCCATCAACGCCGGCGTCGCATCGGGCATCGCCATGCACACCTGGATCCGCCAGCACGTGTTCGGCCAGTGAGCATCCCCATGCTGGGTTTCTCGCTGCCACGGCGAGTCGGTGTGTGAATCCATCTCGGAATGGTTGAGGTGATGAGCTGCGGCTGCGGTCTGTAGCCCATCGGTCGGGATTCTCCGGCTCGCATCCGGGCGACCCAGACCGGGTCAGACGAGGAACTCGCCTTCCCACGCCTTGCCTCCTTCGGTTAGCTTTCGGGCGTGTAGCGAAGCCGTGCGGGCATCGCCGTTGGGAACAGAGCCGGCCGGCCAACGGTTTCCTCTCCGGGAGGGCGCCGCCGGCCCTGGCGTGGCGGCTCGGCCGCACCTCCCCGATGGGTGAGGAGGCAGCCGTGGATGATGCAATCCGGAAAGCACTGCAGACCGATCGAGTCATCGACATCACGACGATCGGCCGGCGAAGTGGGCGGCCGCGCCTCACCGAGATCTGGTTCCACCGCCTCGACGGTCGCTTCTACCTCACCGGAACCCCGGGGCCTCGTTCCTGGCACGCCAACCTGCTGGCGAACCCGCGGTTCACCTTCCATCTCAAGGAGAGCGTTGCCGCCGACCTCCCGGCACGGGCGATCCCGATCACCGATACGGCGCAGCGACGGGCGATCCTCGAGCGGCTCACCGCCCGCTTGGGAGTCGCAGCCCGTGTCGAGCAGTGGGTCGTCCACAGCCCTCTCGTCGAGGTGCTCTTCGACGACGTGTGAACGTCGCCGGTCGAGTCCGGTCAGTCGGCGACAGCGGGTAGGTCCTTGAACTCGGGGAGCCAGCGTTCATCCGGCTCACGAACCCTGAGCCGGGCGTCGACGAGGCGCACCCCTTTGCCCGGATCCAGCACCTTCACAGGGTTGAGGTCCATCTCGACCAGCTCGGGGAGAGCGTCGATCATCGCCGAAACCCGAAGCAGGGTCTCCTCGACGGCGGCGATGTCCGCCGTCGGTAGGCCTCGGTACCCCTCGAGCAGTCGGAACGAACGTGTCTCACGCATCATTTCGGAGGCATCCCGATCGGTGAGGGGATGGATGCGGAACGCAACGTCTTGGAGGAGCTCCACCTGGACGCCGCCACCGCCGTACACGATGAGAGCGCCGAACAGGGGATCCTCAGTCATTCCGATGAGAACCTCCTGATCGCCCGGGACCATCTCCTGGATCAATGCGCCCTCGGGATTCTCGACTGCGCCGGTCACCTGGTCGTAGGCCTCCGCGGCCTTCTCCGCACCTTCGATGCCCAAGAGCACGCCGCCGACATCGGTCTTGTGGAGCGCGCTCGGGGCGACGACCTTCACCGCCAGCGGTGTGCCGATGGCCTCGGCCGCCTCCGCGGCGGCTTCCCTGCTCGTGACGAAGCGTGTCTGGGGCAGCGAGAATCCGAAGGCACCGAGCACGTCGGTGACCTCGCTCGGTGTGAGCCAGTCGCCGTCCGGTCCCGAACGCTCGAGGGCGGCCTTGACGACGCTCTGTGCCTTCTCGGGATCGGTGTCGTCGAACTCCCGGATCTCACCCTCGGGCCGCTGCAGCCATTCGCCGTAGACCACCGCCCGGCCCAACGCCTGCGCTGCCGTCTCGGGGAACTCGTACGACGGCACCGCGACTGCGCCCTCGGCGGCGGTGCGGGGCTCCAGATCCGGCTCCATGAGCACAGCGAGGATGGTCTTGCCGCTCTTGGTCTCCGTCGCCGCGGTGTCGATGACCTTGGTGATCGTCTTGATCGCACCGGGCGAGGTGGGGATGTAGATGACGACCAACGCGTCCACCTCGTCGGACTCGAGCAGGGCATCGATGGCGATGCGGTACTCGGTAGGTCCGGCGGCAGCGATGAGATCGATGGGGTTCGCGGTGGCAGCCTCGGCCGGGAGATGGGAACGCAGCTCGGCCTGGAGGGTCTCTGACAGCTCGGGGAGCGTGAGCCCGACCGCCTCCATGGCGTCGGCGCCCAGGATCGCCGGGCCGCCGGCATTGGTGATGACGCCCACCCTGCGTCCCTGCGGGATTGGCTGACTGGCGAGGAGCTGCGTCACCGCGAACAGCTCCTCCAGGGTGTTGGTGCGGATGACCCCGGTCTGGCGGAACAACGCCTCCACCGCCGAATCCGTGCTGGCGAGGGCGCCGGTGTGACTGCTGGCGGCCCGCGACCCTGCCGTGCTGCGGCCCGATTTCACCGCCACGATGGGCTTCTTCCTGGCGATGTGCCGAGCGAGGCGGGCAAACCGGCGGGGATTGCCGAAGGACTCGAGGTAGAAAGCGATGACGTCGGTGGCGGGGTCCTCTTCCCATGCCAGGAGCAGGTCGTTGCCGCTGACGTCTGCCTTGTTGCCGACCGACACGAATGACGAGATGCCGATGTTGTTGCGGGCAGCGTAGTTGAGGATGGCGATGCCCAACGCCCCCGACTGGCTCGAGAAGGCGACGTTGCCGTGGAACGGCACGAGGGGAGCGAAGGTGCCGTTCAACCTCACCGCCTTGTCGGTGTTGAGCACACCCATGCAGTTCGGGCCGACCATCCTCATCCCGGCGTCCCGCACCATGTCGAGCAGTTCGTCCTCGAGCTTGATTCCCTCGCCGCCGATCTCCGAGAAGCCCGCCGAGATGACGACCAGTCCTCGCACTTTCTTCTCGGCGCACTCTTCGACGGTGGCGAGGACGTGACGGGCCGGCACGACGATGTAGGCAAGGTCGACCGTGTCGGGGATGTCGAGCACGGAGGGGTAGGCACGTACCGAGTGCACCGACTCGGCGCTGGGGTTGACCGGGTACAGCGACCCGCCGAAGTTGCCGCTGATCAGGTTGTGGAACAGCCGTCCGCTGATGGATTCAGGATTGCGGCTGGCGCCGATGACTGCGATCGACTTGGGATAGAGGATGGGGAGGATCGAGGCGGCCACGGCGCGCCGCTCGTGAGCCAGCTCGGCCCGCCGCGCGTCATCGGAGTACTCGATGGGGAAGCTCACCGAGTAGACGCCTTCGTCCAGGGTCCGTTCCAGCTTGTAGCCGGAGTTGCGGAACAGCCGCATCATCTGGGCGTTCTCGGCGAGCACCATTGCGGTGAAGGAAACGATGCCGCTGCGGCGGGCGTGCAGCGTCAGGAGCTGGAGGAGTTCGGTGCCGATGCCGCGTCCCTGATGGTCGTCGATGACGGCGAACGCGACCTCGGCGGAATCCGGCGTCTCCTTGTGGCGATCGTAGCGCCCGATGGCGACGATCTCGTCGTCCTCGATCACCACGATCGCCATGCGGTCGGCGTAGTCCACCGTCGTGAAGTACTCGGCTTCCTCGTAGGAGAGGTCGGGTTTGATCTTGAAGAAGCGGAAGTAGACGGAGCGCTCCCCGAGGCGGCGGAAGGCCCGGCGGAGGCGACGGGAATCCTCCGGCTTGACCGGCCGGAACTGGGCCACGGTGCCGTCGCGTAAGACAATGTCGAGTTCATATTCCGAGGGGTATTGGCCCATCGTTTCTCCTGGCTTGCTGTGAGCCAATTCTGGCACGATCGAAGTCATTCGAATCGGATGCGCCCGAATTCGTCGCCGGCGCCTAGGAGCCGACCTGCTCGAGCAGTGAGGCGTACTCGTCCAGCATCGGGAGCACAACCTCGGCTGGAGCCGGCGGCAATCCGAGCACGGCGCGCTGGACCCCGGCTCTTGCCAGCTCCTCCAGTTTCCCCAGATCGGCGGGGGCCGAGAAGACCCCGATCTCGATCTCGGCGGGATCACGGCCGACGTCCTCGGCCGCGACGCGGAGGGCATCGATGCGATCCACCACCCGATGGCGGCCGTAGAGCGGCATCCACCCGTCGCAGAACTCGATGATGTGGGCGAGTGTCTTCGGCCCGGCGTCGCCTCCCATGATGATCGGCGGGTGGGGGCGCTGCACCGGCTTGGGCCACGCCCAGCTCGGCTCGAGGTGCACGAACTCGCCCGAGTAGGAGGCCTCGTCCTCGGTCCACAGCGACTTCATCGCCAGGACCTTCTCTCGAAGGACGCGGCGGCGATCCCGGTAGGCAATCCCGTGGTGCGCCATCTCCTCCTTGTTCCACCCGTAGCCGATCCCGAACAGGACGCGGCCCCCGCTCAGGGTGTCGAGCGACGCCACCTCCTTGGCGAGCCAGATGGGATCACGCTGAGCGACGAGGCAGATCCCGGTGGCGAGCTTGATCCGCGAGGTGACGGATGCCGCCGCGGAGAGCGCCACGAACTGGTCAAAGGTGCGCCAGTACATCTCCGACAGCGGACCCGCGCCCTTCACGCCGCCGTGCGGCGTCCTCCTGCTCGCCGGGATGTGGCTGTGCTCGGAGAGCCACAGGGACTCGAAGCCACGCTCTTCGGCCTCCCGGGCCAGCAGGACCGGGGAGATCGCCTTGTCGGTGGGGAATATCGTGACGCCGAGCTTCATCTTGCTCCTCATAGGGACCCCGAGCTTATCGGCCTCGGTCGGTCAGCCGACGGTCCGCGTCAGCGGACGGAGGCGGTGGTCGGGGGTGAAGAGGTTCCGCATGACGCCGAGAGCGACGACGATCGCGGTGATGGCGACGGCGCCCAGGATCAGGTACATGATCGCCGCCTGGACGAGGACAGCATCGAGGGGATCGACGCCGCCGAGGATCAGGCCCGTCATCGCACCGGGGAGGAAGACCAGCCCGACCGCCTTGGTCGACTCGATCTGTGGGGTCAGCGCGGTGCGTATCGCCGCCCGGATGTAAGGCCGGGCGGCCTGTTTCGACGATTGCCCGAGGGCGAGCCGGGCCTCGATCTCGTGGCGCTTGTCGGCGAGCTCGTCGGTGACGCGCCGTGCCGCCAGCACTGTCGCGCTGAGGGAGTTGCCGATCATCATCCCGGCCAAGGGCACGATGGCGCGGGCCTCATTGGGGAAGATGCCAAGTCCGAAGATGGTACCCAGGGTGGCGCCGGCAGCGATGAGGAGGGCGGTGAGGGCGATGCTGAAGAGCCCCGGTACCTCGGGGGCCCGCAGCCGGACGGTCCAGGCGGCGAACACCACCATGCCGGCCACCCACAACCACGAGTAGGCGAGGCTTCGAGACGGCTCCAGTAGCCAGGCGAGCACGAATCCCATCACGATCAGCTGCACGAACGCCCGCACCGTGGCCCAGACGAGGCGCTTCTCGAGGCGGAGCTGCTGGCCGAGCGACACGATCACCGCGATGGCGACCAGCAGGAGCGACGTCGCCAGACCGAGCGGAGAGACATCGCCCTTCACTGTGCCTCGGCTCCGATCCGGGCGAGAGCCCCGGCGGCATCCCGATCATCGGGTTGCCCCGAGAACACCAGCCGCCCCGCTTCGAGGACCAGTAAATGATCGGCAAGACGCCGCATCTGGGCGACGTCGTGGGTGACCCAGAGCATGGGTACCCCATCGAGACACAGCCTTCGGGCAAGATCCTCCAGACGCCGCTGGGCTGCCGGATCAACCGAGGAGGTCGGCTCGTCCATCAGCAGGACCCCAGGATCGGTGATCAGCGTCCGGGCGAGGCAGACCCGCTGCGCCTCGCCTCCGGAGAGATCGTCTCCGATCCGGTCGAGTAGTTCCACCCTGAGCTCGACCCGCTCGACCACGCCCTCCAGTGCGGTCTCGGCTGCCGCCGGATCGGCGACGAGCAGGTTGTCACGCACCGTGCCGGCGAAGAGCGCGGGGCGTTGGAAAACCATGCCGACGTTCCGCCGCAGTTCCATCGGGTCGATGCCGGCGACGTCCGCTCCCCGGAAACGGACCACGCCCCGATCGGGGACGTCGAGACGATTGCAGAGTCGCAGCAGCGTCGACTTGCCGGCGCCCGAGGCGCCGGCGATCACGGTCAACCCGTCGTCCGGAACCGTGGCGGTGACGTCCCGCAGGATCGTCGTTCCCTGCTTACTCAGACGGACGCCGTGGAAATCGAAAAGCGCAGTCACTGGATCCGACGCTCGCGGTTGCTGCGCCGTCGAAGCGCCGGTCCGCTCAGGTTGTCCACGAGTCGGCCGCATCAGGGTCGATGTCATAGCGGGTGATGGCGTCGGCGACCACGGAGGCGTCGATCGAGCCCTCGGCGGCGAGCGCCGAGAGCACGGCAGTGACCACGTGCCCGGTGTCGACCTCGAAGTAGCGGCGCAGCGCCTCACGGGTATCGGAGCGGCCGAACCCATCGGTGCCGAGCGGATGGAAGCGTCCCGGGATCCACCGGCCCACCTGGTCGGCGACGGCCCGCATGTAGTCGCTCACCGCCACGATCGGCCCACCGACTCCCGAAAGTGCCTCGGTGACGAACGGCAGCCGCGGCTCCTCGTCAGGGTGGAGGCGATTCCAACGCTCCGCCGACATCGCGTCCTCCCGCAGCCGCTTGTAGGACGTGGCGCTCCACAGCTCCGCGGCCACGTCGTAGTGCTCGGCGAGCTCGGACTGCGCTTCCCGGGCCGCCCGATGGGCGGTTCCCGAGAACAGGATCCCAGCCCGCACCGAGGCGGATTCCGGTGCCTCTGCCCAAAGGTAGAGGCCTCTGATGATGTCCTCGTCGGAGCCGGCCGGTTTGGCGGGCTGGACGTAGTTCTCGTTGTAGAGCGTGAGGTAGTAGAAGATGTCTTCGCCATCGACGTACATGCGCTGCAATCCGTCACGGATGATGGTGCTCATCTCGTAGGCGAATGCAGGATCGTAGGCCTGGCAGGGCGGGACCGTGGACGCCAGGAGCAGGCTGTGCCCGTCCTGGTGCTGCAGACCCTCTCCCAGCAGGGTGGTGCGTCCTGCGGTGCCGCCGAGGAGGAAGCCCCGTGCTCGGGCGTCCGCGGCGGACCAGATCAGGTCGCCGACACGTTGGAAGCCGAACATCGAGTAGAACGTGAAGAACGGGACCATCGGCACCCCGCGGGTGGCGTAGGAGGTGGCGGCGGCGATCCAGCTCGCCAACGAGCCTGCCTCGGTGATGCCCTCCTCGAGGATCTGGCCGTCGCGCGCCTCGACATAGGAGAGCAGCAGATCGTGGTCTACCGGCTCATAGAGCTGGCCCTGGGACGCGTAGATCTTCAGCTCCTTGAACAGCGCGTCCATCCCGAAGGTGCGGCCCTCATCGGGGATGATCGGCACGACCCGATTGCCGAACTTCTCGTCGCGGGCCAGGCCGCGCAGCAACCTGGTGAAGGCCCCGGTCGTCGAGAACTCCGCTTTCCCGGAACCGGCGTCGAACTCGGCGAACACATCGTCGTCGGGCATGGTCAGCGGCCGGCGGATGTCCACCCGCCGCTTGGGAATCCGGCCACCGAGCGACCTGCGGCGCTGCGCCAAGTACTGGCACTCCGGTGCCCCCTTGGGAGGGCGGAAATAGGGGGGCTCAGCATCGCCGGCGAGCGCTTCTTCGGGAATCTCCTCCTCGAGGTGAAGGCGCGTTCTCAGGCCCATGAGCTGCTGGTTGGTGAGCTTCTTGATCTGGTGAGTCGCGTTGCGGCCCTCGACGTCGGGGCCGAGGGTCCAGCCCTTGATCGTCTTGGCGAGGATCACGGTGGGGGCGCCCTTGTGCTCGGTGGCGGATTTGTAGGCGGCGTAGACCTTCTTGTAGTCGAGGCCACCCCGTCTGAGTTGCCAGATCTCGTCGTCGCTCATGTGCTCGACCATCTTGCGCAGACGCGGGTCGGGCCCGAAGAAATGCTCCCGCACATAGGCGCCGTCCTCGACCTTGTACCGCTGGTACTCGCCGTCGACGGTGGAGTTCATCTTGTTGACGAGGACTCCGTCGACGTCGGCCGCCAGCAGGGGATCCCAGTTGGAGCCCCAGATGACCTTGATCACGTTCCAACCGGCGCCGCGGAACATCGCCTCCAGTTCCTGGATGATCTTGCCGTTCCCGCGTACGGGCCCGTCGAGGCGTTGGAGGTTGCAGTTGACGACCCAGGTGAGATTGTCGAGCTTCTCCCGCCCGGCCAGCGAGATCGAGCCGAGGGACTCGGGCTCGTCGGTCTCGCCGTCGCCGAGGAAGCACCACACTCGTGACTCGGATGTGTCGTCAATTCGCCGATTGTGCAGGTACTTGTTGAACCGCGCCTGGTAGATCGAGTTGATTGGCCCGAGGCCCATCGAGACCGTCGGGTACTCCCAGAAATCGGGCATCAGTCGTGGGTGGGGATACGAAGACAAGCCACCACCGATCTCCCGGCGGAACCGGTCGAGGTCGTCTTCGTCGAAGCGATGCTCCAGGTACGCCCTGGCGTAGATGCCGGGAGCGGCGTGTCCCTGGAAATAGACGTGATCGGCCGCCGAGCCGTCGCCCTTGCCGTGGAAGAAGTGGTTGAAGCCGACCTCGTACAGGATCGCCGAGGAAGCGAACGTCGACAGGTGCCCCCCGATCCCGTCAGCTTCGTGATTCGCCTTGATCACCATCACGGCGGCGTTCCAACGCACGAATCGGCGGATGCGACGCTCCAGGTACTCGTCGCCCGGGAACCATGCCTCGTGCTCGGCGGGGATCGTGTTGATGTAGGGGGTGCTCACCGAGGCCGGCACGCCCACGTTCTGGGCGCGGGCACGTTCGATGAGCTTCGCCATCAGGAACCGGGCCCGGCCCGGGCCTTCGGCGCTGATGACCGTGTCGAGCGAATCGAGCCACTCCTGGGTTTCGGAGGGATCGGTGTCCGGTAACTGGTGGGTGAATCCGTCGATGATCATGTCGTGCGTTCTCCGTTGGGGCAGACACTCGGGAGCCTACCGACAGGATCGGGTAGCCGCGACGGCGCGAGGCGTCGGTGTTCTCGGAGTGGGGAAGTAGATTGGGCGGGTAATGCGGCTCGAATTGACGAAGAAGACCGATCTCGCGCTGCGGGCTCTGGGCGATCTCGCCGAGGACGGATCGCGTCATCCAGGACCGGCGATCGCCGAGGCGATTGGGGCGACCCGCCAGTTCCTTCCGCAGGTCATGGCGCCACTCGTGCAGGCAGGGTGGGTGGATTCGATCCCGGGGCCGGGCGGCGGCTACCACCTCGAGCTGCCATTGGAGGAGATCTCGCTGCTGCAGCTCATCGAGGCGGTCGAGGGCGAGACCGATCGAGGCCGGTGCGTGCTCACCGGCGACAAATGCCCCTCCGAGCATGTGTGCGTGCTCCATTCCGCATGGACGCGGGCGCGAGCCGCCCTGCTCGGCGAGCTGGCGGCGACATCGGTTGCTGCCGCTCTCGCTGAGGCCGAGGAGCTGTCGCGGAGCATCGCCGAGCACTGAGCACATCCGGCGGGGACGGGGAGGGCGGAATGCCCATTCGTTCGTGCCCGGATCCCTTTGGCGGACGACTGCCTGACGGTCCCCGCGGAACAGACGTCGGCATGACTCCCGCTGGGTGGACGGCGCGGGCCGTCTCCGAGCATCGCCGGTGGGATTTGGTGCGAACGGTCCGGTATGGTGCGGCAGCCATGTGGACGCCCTGGCACCGCTCGCGATTCATCCAAGCAGACGACCTTGCGGCCGTCATCGCAGACCTGGCGCGGCGTTCCGAGGTCCGCCACGTCGTACTGGACATGGACAACACAGTGGTTCCCTACGGCTCGAACGACGACGTGGAGCGGAGGCTGATCGACGAAGCGGTGGGGCAGCTCGCCGCGCTGAGCCACGTCGAGACGATCTCGATCGTGTCCAATGCAGGTTCGGGACGTACCGGGCCGAGCCTTCCGCTCCCGTCACACACGACGGTCGTATGGAGTGCCGACAAGCCGGTGACCCTGCGATCCCGCCTCGCTGCGGGAGTTGGATCCGGTCGTGCCGTCGTGATCGGGGATCTCCTCATGACCGATGGGCTGCTCGCCTGGAGGCTGAAGGCCGACTACTACCACTGCCCGATCGTCGAGCATGATCCCTATCGGGCGAACCGTGTCTTGGGTTGGATCGGTCGCGTCGTTCGCCCCGTTCTGTTCACCACCGAGGACCGAGTGACCTGAACGAGGCTGCACGGACCGCGTCCGCCATTGAGAACGGGGCGGCTGGGACCGCCCCGTTCGGCAAGGATTCTCTCCGGTGCTGGGTGCGGCAACCGGCCTTTCGCTAGACGGCTACCCGATCCTTGAGTCCCTTGGCGGCCTTGAAGGCTGCGACGGTCGTCGCCGGGATGTGGATCGTCGCCCCGGTTGCGGGGTTGCGGCCGAGGCGGGCCCTGCGACGGCGGGTCTCGAACTTCCCAAAACCTGCGATGGAAACGTCACGCCCGGCATCCAGCTCGACGGCGATGATGCCGCGGCCGGGTTCGGTGCTGAAGATCGCATCGATGGCCTCGCCGGCCTTGGCTTGACTGACTCCGATCTTCTTGGCGAGCTTCTTCGCCATCTCCGTCTTGTTCACATCCAGCTCCTTCGATGTGGGGCGGGGTTCCAGCCACGCCCAGGTAGGCATGAACGATATCGCAAAAACGCCCACAAACCGGGGATTTCGGGCGGTTGCGCGGAGAGGTGGGGCGTGATGGTTCGCAGGTGAGTCGCCGATGAATCGGTGCAGCGACGGCCACGGCTGGCCGGCGATGATCGAGGTGCCTGGTCGCCGCCGCCGGATGTCCCCCCGTCGTCTCTCAGCGGTGTGCTAGGGGAGGACGATGACTGTGGTGCCGATCGGAGCCCAGGCGTAGAGCGCCTTGGCCTTGGCGTCCGCCTGGCGGACACATCCGCCGCTGCGGTACTGCCCGAGCTCGGTCTCGGTTTGCATCGGTGTGCCATCGGCGTAACGCGGGATCGAGTGGAAGCCGTAGGGGTACCTCGGCCCGCGGGCGAATCGTGCCATGTACTCCATCGTGATTCCGTCGTGTCCGGCCCATGCTTCCAGGGACTTGGAGTAGATCCGGTACCTGCCGGGGGAGGGGATGCCCTTGCGCCCCGAAACCAGGTAGGTGTCAACGAGCTGCTCGTGCTCGTCGACGAGCCATACCCGCTGTTCCGAGTTCGAGTAGATGATTCGTTTCCCCTCACCGACATCCGGAAACGGTGGCGGTGGCCGCTCCGGCGGGATCTGCGGCACGAGTCCCAGGGCCCGGGCCATGAACACCGCCATGTGGCGGCGCGGCAAGGGCCCTTCTGGGCAGTACGCGGTGTCGCCGCATCCAGAGGTCAGCCCGGCCGCGGCGAGGCGGTTGATATCGTCCTCGAAGACC
>Ga0315545_1000518_pt1 | contig 40492 bp, 36 predicted proteins | sample SalMarSW160210MG_FD_203096 | JGI IMG/M metagenome (GOLD analysis project Ga0315545, IMG submission 203096) | Salt marsh sediment microbial communities from the Plum Island Ecosystem LTER, Massachusetts, United States - Salt Marsh Sediment SW1602-10 ...
GATCTTGTTAGTTCCTCTAATTCGGAAGAAATATCTTTTGTGTACGATGTACCTGCCCTAAATTTATCTAAGAGTGTGTACGATGTGCATGTCTTTACATGTGAACGATGTACTTGTCCTCATCAACTAATGACCAGTGACTCAATTATCTGAAGGTGCCTTGCAATTAGAAGAAACGTTTCTATATTATTAATAAAATTAGGAGAAGATTAAGGTGAATATAATAGGAGGAATTGCGAAGGGGCATAAAATCTTCGCTCCCGACAATATAAGACCAACGAGAGGAAAAGTCAGAGAAGCTCTTTTTTCGATAATAGACGTACAGAATAAAGCTTTTCTGGACCTGTTCGCCGGTTCCGGAGCGGTAGGCGTTGAAGCCCTATCCAGAGGGGCAGCAAGGGTTTTTTTTGTAGAGCGGTCCAGGAAAGCGGCAAATTATATAAAAAGGAATTTAGAGAAAACGAAACTTAAAGGAGAAATAATAAATAAATCTGTCTCTGCGACTTTGGATAATTTAGATGAAAAATTTGATTTCGTTTTTATGGACCCACCGTATAAAACGGATTTAATAATGAAAACCTTAAAAAAAATCGACGCTGTTTTAAAAAAAGACTCAATAATAATTGTTGAGCGACCGTCGGATGAGGAGTTGGAATATAATGGATTTGAAATCTTTAAAAGTAAAATCTATGGTGATACTTCTCTTACTTTCTTAAAAAGATGAAATCTGCAATATACCCTGGTACATTCGATCCTATAACAAATGGTCATATAGATATCGTTAACCGGGCCTTGAAGATATTTGACCATCTTACCATAGTGGTAGCACAGCATTATGCAAAAGATTTTTTGTTCTCCGCGGAAGAGAGAAAAGAATTATGCGAAATTGCGCTAAAAGATACTCCTAATGTTGAAGTTCACATCTGGCAGGGGCTGCTGGCGGAATACGTAAAAGAAAATAAAGCAGACGCAATAGTCCGAGGAATGAGGGCTCTTTCTGACTTTGAGTATGAATTTCAAATGGGTATGATGAACAGAAAGCTTGCCATGGATATCGAAATAATATATTTTTTCCCTGATGAAAAATATATTTTTCTCTCTTCAAGCGCAGTAAAAGAAATAGCTCTTCTTGATGGTGACATATCAGAGTTCGTCCCCGATGAAATCGGGGAAAGATTAAAGGAACGTTTGGCAAAGAGCCATACCCGGGAGCAATTACAATAAGTTCATATCAATTACCGATAGAAGTAAAGGGTGGAAGAGGTGGAGATGGGCTAGTATCTTTCAGCCATTTACCCAAACAGCCCAAGGGCGGACCGGACGGAGGAGATGGTGGGAGGGGAGGAAATGTCTATTTACAGGCTTCAGAAGAATATCATTCTCTCGAACATTTACAGAGAGATGCATTCTTTAAAGCGGAGGACGGAGGCCGGGGAGGAAAGAATAAAAGACATGGTAAAAACGGTAGAGATTTAACAGTTTATGTTCCTCCTGGGACTACAGTTTGCCAAAGACGAGGAAAAGAGCCCTGGGCCGATCTTACCTCTTCCGGCGATAAAGTGAAAGTGGCGAAGGGTGGAATAGGAGGGAAAGGGAATATAAATTTCGCCACTTCAACAAACCAGGCTCCGAGAATCGCGACTCAGGGCAAAGAAGGTACGGCGAAAGTCCTTAATTTAATATTCAGTCCTAATGTGGATATAGTTGTAATAGGTGCGCCGAATTCAGGGAAATCATCTTTAATAGCTTCCATAACCGGAGCTTCACCTGAAATAGCCAGTTATCCTTTTACCACAAAAAAACCACATTTATGGACTTATGTACATAATTTCTCGAGATATACATTTCTGGATACTACTCCTCTTGTCCCCGAAACAATAGAGGAAATTAAAACGCTTTCAAAAAGAGCAAAAATACTTCTGTTTATCATAGATGGGACACAAATTAAAGAAGGGACTAAAGTTGAAAAGTTAATGAAGGAAATCGAGGATTATTTCGAAGAAGACCCGAAGAAGAAAATCGCAAGGGTTATAACTAAGACCGATCAGGTAAAAGATTTACCTACAATTAATACACCCCACCCTGTTTTTTTTGTATCCGCTACAAAAGAAGAGGGCCTTTCCGAATTAAAAAAATTTCTCTTTGGAGACTGAATAGCCACGAAGACACAAAAACATGAGGAAACAACAAATTTATTTAACCACTAAACACACAAAACACACTAAATTATTTTTGTTTAAATTCAAAATTCATAATTCAAAATTCTTAATTCTTGACACAAGACGCGCGACTCAAGACTCGTTTAACTGTTTGCTGCTCCCTACTCTCTACTCCCTATTATTTTTTCTTTATTTTTGATTTGTAGTTTAATTCTGTAATTTCTCCGCTGTCGTTTACGTTAACTATGAGACCGTCTAAATATTCGGGGACGGAGGCTGATCTTTTATAAATTGTCCATTTGTTTTCACCCAGAGATTCCACGTCTTCAATTCTTGGATTTCTAAAGAATAAAAAAAACAGGGCATTCCCGAACACTTTTACGTCTTTTTCGTTGTTTAGTTTGATGTTTTGATCTTGAGACATTTTAAGAACATTGTTAATAGATGTATCAGTTTCCAGACTATATAAAATGTAGATGTTTCTGCCATCTCTGCTAATGGCAGCTTGCATCTTAGGGATGTTGCCAGATGTGGGCTTTTCATCTTTTTCTCTTGAGATAAGAAAAAAACTCCAGCCAGGAAAGCAGCTACCTAATACTGATGCTCCGAATGCTCTAATTTCTATTGTCCCCTCGTTGGTTTTGTATTTTACCCCATTCTCCTCCAATTTTGCTAATATAGTTGTTTTATGAGGATAAAGTCTATAGCCCTCAGGTAGTTCAAACAGATTTTCTTCTACGGGTTCTTCTTTGATATTTTCTAAAATTACATCCTTCTGAGGCTCAGCTTCAGTTTCTATTTTAATCGGCCAGTTTAATTTATTAGAAACCCAGGCAGTCATCAAAATTGTGTCCTTTTCGTAAACTTCTATTTTTCTACATTCGTAACCATTAATAACTTCAGAACCTTTCTTTCTCGAAGAGTTTTTTTCGCGTAAATGGTAAAAAGATTCAAAAGGATTGTTGGATAAGCTTTTAGGACTGGTGTTTAAGTCTTCATATGCAGCTTTTTGTGAATGAATAATAATCTTCTGGATGCCGCTTTTCCGGTTAACCAGAACACTTATTTCATCCTCTCCTTCTTTCATATCCATTCTGTATTTATTTCCTTTTACAAATAGCTTACCTTCTACCCTTTGATTATTCTTTTTCTGAACCATATCTGCTGTAAAACTTTCTACAGCGGGATTCCTGTGACAGCCAAAAACAATAAGTAGTATTACTGCTGCAATAAAGCTTTTAATTAATTTTATTCTCATAATTTTCTCCTTATTTCTTTTTTATTAACAAAAAAATAATACTTTCCGCTTAAATATCTATATAGTTAACTCTAATAAAAAACCTCCGGACAACTTTGCCGGGATTCTATAGTATTTGGATAATAAAAGACTTTATTGTATTGTCAAGTATAGAAAAAGAAAGAAGTTAGTAGTTGGAAGTTAGAAGTTAGAATAAAAAAATGCGTGTGTATTCGTGTTAATCCGTGGCTAATTAAAGGGTGGTAGTTTGGGGTTCTGGCTTCTGACTCCTGGCTTCTGTATTCTCAGTTCATCATTGCGAAAATTGCTGTATCGTACTATAATTTGCGTATGATAGAAGAAACGAATCTCTTAAAATTATCCAATATAAAGATGAAATCTTCGCGGTTAAGAAAGATTCTTTCTGAAAACGAAAATATCCTCGGAGAGGAGGATTTTATTGAGACATTAATCGATAAAAAAAAGATAAGAAAAGAGGAGGTTTTAAATTCAAATAAGCCTTTCCTTTTTAATAAACAAGTGTGTATATTAAAAGAAGAAAAGGTTAGAATGCTTACAATGCTGGATGAGGATTATCCGAAAAATCTAAAAAATTTGGACGATGCGCCTCCTATTTTATACTGCAAGGGAGAAATACTACCGGAAGACTCCAATGCAGTATCGATTGTTGGGACAAGAATGGCAACAGAGTACGGAAAAAACGTTGCGAGGACGCTCGGTAAAAAACTTTCTGAACTTGGCATTACAATAGTAAGCGGTATGGCAATGGGAATAGATACGCAAGCTCATATTGGTGCTCTGGAGGGAAGGGGAAGGACCCTGGCTGTAATGGGAACTGGTATAGAATTGATTTATCCTTATTCCAATGTAAATCTTTCAAAGAAGATTGTAGAAAATGGATGTCTGTTAACTGAACTGCCTCCTCTCTCTCCTCCTCTTCCATATCATTTCCCTGCAAGAAACAGAATCATAAGCGGTCTTTCAAAAGCGGTTGTCGCAGTAGAAGCTGCAGAGAAAAGCGGAGTTTTTTCGACTGTCCGGTGGGCTCTTGAATACGGTAGAGATGTGTATGCATTACCAGGCGACATTAATAGAAAGGTTTCGGCAGGGACGAATAAACTTATTAAAGACGGAGCAATTCCTTTAACAAGCTATAAAGATATATTAGCAAACACCAATCTAAAGATAACAGAAACAAAGAAAAAAGATGAGAAAAAGACTCCTGAATTAAGCGACCCCGAAAAGCTTATTTACAAGGTACTTGAATTAACTCCGAAAAGCACAGACAGTCTTGCAGGAGAAACGGGCTTGGACCCTCAAACCGTTATGACCACTATGGCATTGCTTGAACTAAAAGGGCTCACGAGAGAAGTTTCAGGTAAAAGGTTTATAAAAGAAGAAGAATGGTTGGCGTAATTGATATAGGAAACTCAACATACCACTGCGGAATATTTGAAAAGAAATCTCTTAAAGCTGAAAAAAGGACAGAGGAAACCTCGGACGTAAAGGAATTTTTCAGAGGTGTAGAACAAATTCTCTGTATCTCTGTTGTGCCATCAAAGAAAAAACTTATTGAAGAGGTTCTCGACTCCAAAATGATTTCGTTTCCTGTCGACCTTGTCCAGCTGGACTATAAGTCAAAACCCGGAGAAGACCGGCTCGCTAACGGCATTGGAGCAAGGGGCAAAATAGGCCTTCCTGCTATTGTTGTCGATTGCGGAAGTACAATAACAATAGATTCATACAGCGAGCCAGCCGATCCTCATTGTCTTGTAAAATTCAATGGCGGAGCAATAATGTCCGGTTTGAATCCGTATTTTTACTCTGTTACAAATGCGGGTAAACTTCTCCCCTCAACAACACATGAACTTTTGGAAAAACTTGGTAAAAATACCGAAGAGTGTATTAAATTAGGAGCTTTTGGCAGCCTTGTCGGAGGGATAAAGGAAATATTAAATATATTAGATTATAAGAATAAGAATTTAATATTTACCGGCGGAGACGGAAATGTTTTCTCGAAATATTTCAAAGCAGAATATGACTCCGCGCTTACCCTTAAAGGTGGATTTATTGCCTATAACAAAAAGCCCTGAAGAGACGAAAAAAATAGCAGAGGACCTCGCAGGAAAGATAAATTCGCCTGCTTGCATTGCTTTATACGGCGAACTCGGCGGAGGGAAAACGGTTTTCGTTAAAGGTATTGCGAAGGGACTTGGGATAAAAGACGTTATAAAAAGCCCCACTTTTGTCCTTATGCGTTCATATTCCGGGAGAATGAATTTACACCATATAGATCTTTACCGAATAAAAAAAGACGAGGAATTTTTACCGTTTGAAGAAACCTTAATGAGTGATGGTATTGTTGCTATTGAGTGGGCTGATAGGGTAGAAAATTTACTTCCCGAAAACAAAATTGAAGTTTATTTTAAAATACTTTCAAAAAACAAGAGAGAGATTATAATAAATGATTATAGGGATTGATTGCAGCAGCAAGGAAGGAGGATTAGCCACTGATGAAAAGATTTTTTATCCGCTAAACTGGGTAGAAGAGATTACCGCTAAAATAGTAGAAATTGGAATAAACGCAGGCGACATTGAAAAAATATTAATAACCTACGGGCCGGGGTCTTTTACTTCTTTACGGGTTGGCTTGGTAACAGCGCAGGGGTTGGCTTTTCCCCGTGATATACCAATACTTGCATACTCTACTTTTCTCGCTATGGTAGAAGAAACCCCTTTTGGAGATCTTTTTCCTTTAATTCCTGCAAGAAGTAAGGTTGTGTACGCTGCTTATTACAGAAAAACCAAAGATTGTGTTAAAGAAATTTTTAAAAACAGGGTTTTCAATATAGATGAATTCATAAATTATTTAGATAATAATTCCGACGATATTAAAGACCCTATTATATTCGGGGAAGGTGCGGAGAAAAACAGAGATTTTTTGAATGAGAAAGGATATTCTATTGCTGCGTTCCCTGATTATAAGCTGGCGTGCAACTTATTCAAGCTTTATAAAAATAACGCCGATTGTTTAATTAACCCTGAAGGTCCTTTATATCTTTCAAGGTCAGCAGCTATCAGGAAAAGAGCCGAAGCTAAAGTTGAAATCCGTGAAATGAAAAAAGGAGATATAAAGGCTATTTTAGAAATCGAAAATGATGTCTTTCCTGACCCATGGTCTTATGAGATGTTTTATTCTCTCTTTCTCTCCGATTCCTGCGTAAAATTAGTAGCAATTTTTTCTGGTAATGTTGTAGGATATCTAATAGGCTGCGAGGAAGGCGATAAATTTCACCTTGGCAACATTGCTGTTTCGCGCAAGAATTGGAGAAAAGGTTTTGGGACAAAACTATTGTCGCATCTATTGGAAAAGCTCACTTCTGACCCGAAAATAAATTTTTGCGAACTTGAACATCGTATTCATAACGAAGCGGCTTTTGAACTTTATAAGTCTTTAGGTTTTACTTATAAGGGGATTAAAAAAGATTACTACAAAAAAGGCGAAGATGCGGTAAGTATGGGGATTAAATGTTAAAAAAGTAAATGCATAAAACAAATCGAATCCGCTTATCGCTATTCGTATATTTTCTAACTTTATACATAGTTACAGTCCAGGGAATCCAATCGGGAGATAATGTTTTTCATTATGAGAGAACGCAAAATATTCTTAAAACCCATTCATTTTCAATGCCTGAAGGCAGATACGATTTTAACAAACAACCGTGGCTTCGAAGCTGGATGAAAGAAGGGAAAGACGGGAGAATTTATCTGGTTCTTCCAGATGGTCTTTCCATTGCATCCATTCCATTTACTTTCTTAGGAAATTTTATAGAGAAAAACGGTAATTACGATGAATACAGGAATAAAATGAATGAAGCATGGGAAAACAACCAGCCGGAAGAAATGATATATTATTTAAATAAATTACCATCCTCTTTTTTTTCAGTTATTATGAACTCTTTTCTACTGGCTTTAACTATAATTATCTTCTTTAATTTTTGCTATTTACGGACAAACTCTCCCAAAAAAGCTTTTGTTTCATCCGTTCTTCTGGGAAATGCGACAATTTTGTGGGTTTATTCGAGCAGTTTCTGGACTCAACCAATTGTTACATTCTGTTTGTTTACAACTTTCTATTTTCTTTTTAGATTCAGCAGAGAGGATAATATAAAGTATTTGTTATTAGCCGGATTTTTTGCAGGGTATTCTTATATATCTAGATATGCAAGCCTTTTATCCTTACCCTTCTTTGTTTTTTATTTGATATGCTCGGGGTGGAAAGAGAGGAAAACCATTGTTAAAAACCTTGCGATTTTTTCAATACCTCTTTTTATTATGCTTTTCATTCAGATATACTGGAATTTCTATCGCTTCGGTTCTCCTCTTGATTTGGGAGTGAATAAGTTACCTTTCTTGCGTAAATGCTTTATTCCTTATTTTACAGGGATGCTTTTTAGCTTGAGCAGAAGTATATTCGTTTTTTCTCCTCCTTTGATATTAGGGCTACTCGGACTAAAGAAATTCTATAAAGAACATAAATTAGAATTCATAAGCATTACATTTGTCTCTCTAGGTTTTATTATCTTCTACAGCATTTTTGGGTTTGGTATAAGTATGTTAGGGACTTCTTGGGGCCCAAGGTATCTGGTCCCAATAACGCCTTTTTTAATGCTTCCCGTCTGTCTGTTTGTTGATGAAATTAGATGGAAGAAACTCTTAACTTATTCGATTTTGTCTCTCGGTTTTCTTATACAAGTTGTAGCGGTTTTTCAACCTTTACAGGGTAAAGCGATAGATAAATATTATGGAGAAATTAATTTGTCCAATGTTCCTTTTCTAAAAACAGAAATAATACCGCAGGCAAAAATGCTGTTTAAAGGGGGATTTCATCTCTGGATGTTTGATAGTTTCCCCAAACTAATTATGGGTTTTTTTCTTTTAGGCATAAGCCTTTATTCTTTATGGTGTTGTATCTCTGAAGTAAGAAGATTTAGAGAAGAAGAGAAAGTCCTTTCTACTTAAAATATACAAACTTTAAAAAAAGACTCAAAACGGGTGTCCGAAGTTAAGATAGATTTTTCCTCTGCTTTCGGGAGAAATTTCTTTCATTGCTCTTGCATAATCAAGACGTATTACCCCTATAGGAGAGGAGTATCCTATCCCAAAACCCAAACCTGTGTTGAAATCACTGAATGAGATATCTTTTACATCCATCCAGAGAGATCCAAAATCCGCGAAAATTGTTGCGTGCCAATTACCGTAAACAGGCATACGAAGTTCAAGGTTAAATAATAATTCATCGAGTCCGCTCTTACGATCCGGTCTGCTATCCGGAAATCCTATAGAAGCTTCATCGTATCCTCTTAGTGAACCATATCCACCCATTTCCAGGCGAACATCCGGACTGATGTCTTCCGGATTGTTTCTTGGGAAAGTAAGGACGGTTCTCGATCGCTGGGCAATTGTTAATCGAAGAGGCAACGGATAGTAAGAAGCAAAGTCCAGGTTTATTCTATCGAAATGATTGTCGCCTCCAAAAACACCTCCGGCGTAGTCATATTTAAACAGAAAACGGAATCCTTTACTTGGATTAAGAATATTGTTTCTCTTATCAAATAAAAATCTTCCAGAGACCGTATTTGTAATACTGATAGTGTCTGATTCTATAGAAGCACTCCTGTATTCAAAGTAGGGGAAGGAAATAACAGCAAAAGGACCGATTTCTCTCTCGAGTACTAACTCGAAAGAAAAATCCGATTCGAATTCTCTCCTTTTAAGAGCCGGAGATGTTATTAAATTGAATCCTGTCCCTAATAAATAGGGCTCCCTGTATGTTAATCTGTAATTTTGCTCCCATTTCGTAAAAATTAAACCTCCGGCATTCTCATAAAATTCCGGATTTCCTTTGAAAGAGAGGTCAACAATTAGCCTTTGAAGGTTTCCTAAAAGATCTAAATCCCCCCACTGGAAATCAAATATGGCTTTACGTGGAGTTTCATAGCCGAGACCAACCTGAAAGAACCGGGATTTTTCTTCTCTCAAAATAAAAGTAATATCTACGGAATCAACACGCGTTTTTTCTTCATGAACATTCACATCAGAAAACATTTCTGTTCTGTAAAGGTTGCTTTGCGAAAGATATACTCTTGAGGGTTGGTAAACATCTCCCGTTTTTACCTTTAGTTCACGTTCTACAACCTTGCTCCTTACATGTTTCAGTCCTTTAATATCGACTTTGCCTACATATATTTTGTTCCCTTCTTCGATTATTATTTTAAGGAAAATAGTGTTTTTGTTTTCTCCTACCAATAAGCTTCTTTCAGTTGTTATAGCCGCGTCCGCGAAGCCCTTTTCAGCATAACTGGTGGATAGAATATACTTGCCTGCATCTATGACAGCTTCATCGTAATAGTTCCCCTTCTTTACGGATAGTTTATTTTTTATATATTCCTCAGAAAAAATTTTATTTCCGATTATTTCAATACTGTCTATTGTACTGCGAGTTCCTTCAAAAACATGATAGGTTATAATAAAACCGTTGAGGTCTTCAAGAAATTCGCCTTCTCTTTTTAGAACTCTTATATCGAAAAAACCTCTACTTCTGTAATAACTGATAATTCTGTTCGGCGATTCCCTCAAGAATTGTTCTATATACTGATCCCCCTCTTTTACCGGAAGGATCTCTCTCAATTTCTTGTCGCTTACGAAATGATTCCCTTCGAAATTGATTCTCAATATCTTGCTTTCGCCGTTTTGACGAACCTGGCTTGTACAACCAAGAAAGGAAATAATAAGCATTAGAAAACAAATAGATTTTTTTATAACGCATAATTTCCCGGGCAGGGAAGCTGGGTGTTCTATTGGGGAATTCTTAGCTAAAGGCATTAAAATAAAACCTCACTTAAAGTAAGACTTAAAACGAATTACATAAAGAATAGTTCTTAAAAAAATCAAATAGACGGTTACTTTTTTCCACTTAAGAGCAACTCGTTTAGTTCTTCAGGATTAGGAGAAAGATGAGCGGCATCTTTATGAGTAATTACTTCCTCCCCAACCAAATCAACTAGAGACTTATTAAAAGTCTGCATGCCTTCTTTTGTTCTTGTCTGCATAATAGAATATAACTGATGAGTTTTTCCTTCTCTGATCAATTTTCTTACCGCCGCTATCGAGACAAGAGTTTCAGTAATTGCAACAAGGCCGCCTTTTTTTCTGTTTTTAATCAAGTCTTGAGAAATAATTCCGAGCAAGTTAGCAGATAGTTGGAGTCTGACTTGCCGTCTTTGATGAGGAGGGAATATATTTATGATTCGGTCAATTGTCTGAATAGCGTTTCTTGTGTGTAAGGTTGAAAGCACTAAGTGGCCAGTTTCAGCTGCTGTTATAGTTATCTGTATTGATTCTCTGTCTCTCATTTCTCCAACTACAATAACATCCGGGTCCTGACGAAGAGCAAATTTTACCGCGTCAGCGAACGAATGGGTATCATAACCTACTGCTCTCTGATCTATAACTGATTTTTTGTCTCCGTATATAAATTCAATAGGATCTTCTACTGTTATTATGTGAGCCGGTTTTCTTTCATTTATGTATTCCACAATTGAAGCAATTGTTGTTGATTTACCGCATCCGGAAGGACCCGTAATAAGCAGCAGGCCTCTCGGTTTCATTGCAAATTCTTCTAAAACCTTTGGCAGCTTTAGTCTACCGAGCTCAGGTATTTTATCCGGTATCAAACGAAAAACTATCCCCAAAGATCTTCTTTGTTTGAAGACATTAACTCTGAACCTGGAAAGACCTGGAACATTAACCGCAAGGTCCATCTCTTTCGTATTTTCAAATTCTTCTAATTGTTTACGCGACATAACACTGCCGGCTACACCTTCAATATCTTTTTCTGTAAGGGTATCATGGTCGTCTAATCTGATTAATTCCCTATCCTTTCTTATAATGGGTACTGCATCGACTTTAAGGATAAGGTCAGAAACCCCCTCTTTTTTCATTTTGTTTAATAAATCCCCGATGTTTAGAGACATGCTAACCCCTCGCTAAAGAGGCCTCAAACATTTTCGGATTTGAAGCTTTAGAAAGAGCTTCTTCATATTCAACCTGCCCCCGCAGGTAAAGCTCTTTTAAAAAATCGTCCAGCAATTTCATTCCGTATTGCCCCCCCGATTGTATTATGTTATAAATTTGTTCGACTTTTCCTTCTCTAATTGCGTTAGCTACTCCCTTAGTACCGACGAGTATCTCGAAAGCAGCAACTCTTCCTTTTTCGTCGGATCTGCTGAGCAAAGTCTGAGAAATTACCGCTCGAATTGTCGAAGCGAATTGGACTCGAATTTGATGTTGATGTTCAGGTTCAAAAACATCCACTATTCTATCAACGGTCTGAGGAGCATCAGGAGTATGCAGAGTAGCAAAAACTAATGAACCCATTTCTGCTGCGTTGAGCGCCCGCTCTATCGTTTCTCTATCTCGCATCTCTCCTACCATTATAACGTCCGGGGTCTGCCGCATAACTCTTTTTAAGGCTGATTCAAAGGAAGGCGTATCCACTCCGATAGCTCTTTGTTCTATTACGCTTTTTTTATCTTCAAAAACATATTCAATCGGATCTTCGATTGTAATTATGTGTTTCTTTTCCGTAATATTTATTTCTTCTATCATTGCAGAGAGAGTGGTGGACTTACCGGAACCTGTAGGTCCGGTTACCAGTATAAAACCATGAGAAGAGAGAGCAATCTTCTTCAATATCTCAGGGAGCTTCCATTCTTCTATTGTTTTAACTTTTATAGGTATAAGCCTTACGGCGACACCCATTTTACCTCTTTGGAGAAAAACGTTCAACCTGAACCTGGCAGAGCTTTTGATCTCGTAGGAAATATCAAGTTCCCATTCTTTTTTAAAACGTTCTCGTTGTTCGTCGGTCATTATCTCAAAAACCATATCCTGAATGTCTTCCGGGGAGAAAGGTTTATAATCTTTTAATCTTACTAAGTTACCTTGAAGCCTTATTATAGGAGGTTCGGTAGCTTTGATATGAAGATCCGAGCCATCGAGCTTTAACACTTCGTTTAAGTATTTTTCTATCTTATTGCCCATTTTTTTATCTAATCTACACCCGAAAGGATTCGAACCTTCAACCTTCCCGGCCGGAGCGGGACGCTCTGTCCATTGAGCTACGGGTGTTATTCTTTAGGAAAAACTTTGGTTTCAACTTCTTTTTTTAGAACCTTTGAAGGTTTAAAAGTAGGCATCCATCTGCCAGGTATTTTAACTTCTTCATTGGTTCTCGGATTTCTGCCGATTCTCCCTTTGCGAAATTTATTTCCAAAAACGCCGAAACCTCTGAATTCGATCCTGTTATTAGTGCAATAGATTTCTTTTATCTCTTCAAGAAAAGCTTCGATTACTGTCCTGACTTCTTTTACTGGGACACCCGTACCTTTAGAAATACTTGCTGTAATATCTGACCGTGTTTTTGTCATAAAATAACCTCCTTACTATTTTGCTAATACGTTTAATTACATTTACTTATATTATTTTATACTATTTATATAAACAAAATTAGCAATAATGTCAAGGGTATTTTAATAAGCAGAAGGAGTCAAACCTGTGTTCGTTTTTTGATTTTATAAATAGAGCGTTGCATGTACAATCCGTCAAAATGAAAAAATAAAATATCAAAATGTAAAATTACAAATGAAAAATAGTTAGTGTGTTAGTGGGTGGGTGTGTTGGCGTGTTTTTTTAATTGACCAACGGACTAACAGACCCACAGACCAACTTTGCTTATCTTTTTAATATTTAAATTGTAGTTGATTCTCTTGACATACTGGCAAAGCTTATCTAATATCTAATTATGATTACAGATGAGAATTGGGGACTTCTTCTAAAAACCAACCCCAATGAGGCGGAAATTATTCGCGGTAAACTCGAAGTCAGCGGAATAGAAGCTAAACTTGAACAAGAAGCTGTGGGAAAGATTCTGGGCTTTACTACGGATGGGCTTGGGGAAGTCAGAGTATACGTTCGAAAGGAAGATTTAGAGGAAGCAAGAAAAGTACTTGAAGTTTAGTCTCTCGTAGAAGATATTATTTGATTCTTTTTAGTTCTCTGATTGCGTCTTCAGGAGGAATGGGATTAATCGAGATTCCCGTTCCTTTCTCAAATCCTGCGGGGATAATTAACTTGGGCATTATTTGAATATTCCAATGCCCTTTATTTAAGGAAGGCGTATTGAAAAAGTAATTAAAGGGAGTATTGCCCAGTAGTTTATTATACCTGCTGAAAATTTCCTTTATAACATCTGAAAGTAATATTAATTGTTTCTCATCTATTTCCTCGAAAAAGGGCTGATGTTTTTTAGGTAAGACCAAAAGTTGGTAAGGATATTCCGATGCGTAGGGTGCGAGAGCAATAAAATTGCTGTTCTCTAACAATACTCTCTTGTCTTCGAAGGCTTCCTTTATGAGATAGCAATAAATACAGCGTTTGGCTTTTTTTATTACTTTATTTTCTTCCTCGATAAAAAGAGGAATTATGGGAAGAGCAAGAATCTGGGAGTGAGAATGTGGAAGCGAAGCTCCGGCTGCCCTGCCATGATTTTTAAATATAAAAACGGATTTTATGTCTTTTTTCCTTTTTAAAATCTTATATCTTTTTCTGTACATTTTTAAAATAAGAAATATTTCCTCTTGCTTCATGCTGTATATATCTTTTTTATGTGAGGGTGTTTCCGCAATTATTTCATGATGACCATAGCCTTCAACAATATCCGGAATTTTATCCGCTGAGGCACTCTTAATTTTGATTTCTCCGTTAAGTGCCGGATATTTATTGGGGAAGACTCTTACCTGCCATCCGGGTTTATCTGGCTTTCCCGTATTTCTGAAAGAGTCGGTTTCGGGAGGAGTCATAAATTCATTTCCTTCGCAAAAAGGGCAATTTTTTTTAGACTTTTTTTCTTCCGATACTTCCTCAGAGGAGAAAGCGTGAGGTCTTTTGCCTCTTGTGGGTACAATTAAGACCCACTTGTTGTGTAAGGGATCTTTTCTGAATTCAGACATTTGAAAGAATTTTATACAATTAGTTGCCATAACGCAAGGGACTTTCTAAAAGAGAATTCAGACTTCTAACTTCTCTCTACTCCCTAAGAAAAGGGGATTGACTATAAGTCTAAACTCCTTATTTTTTTAATATGAAAAAAATTAAGATATCATCCGAAAAAATCGGGGAAATTTTCGTTACCTTAACCGAAGAAAATCCTAAAACAGCTAAAGCATTTTACTCCTCTTTGCCTATTGAAGGGAGGGCAAATCTCTGGGGGGAAGAAATATATTTTAGGATTCCCGTACCGGTATACAAAGAAAAAGGCAGGGTTGTGGTAAAAAAAGGTGAAATAGCCCTATGGGTTGAAAGTCCCTCCTTTTGCATCTTCTTTGGGAAAACGCCTGCAAGCACTGAAAAGGAAATACGCGCTTTCAGCGATGTAAATGTAATAGGTAAGATTGAGGGTGACCTGGATATCTTCAAAGGGGTGGCTCAGGGCGAAATAATTAGCATCAAGAAAGCACTGTGATTAACGTTTAGGGTTTGAGAGTTCCAGGACTCAAGGGTTCGAGTTAAAAAATAACAAAAAAAACATTCGTGCTATTTGTGTAATTCGTTGTTTCTTTTTGTTTTGGGGGGTGAGTTGGGTTAAACAAAATAAATATAATTTGTTGTTTTCTCTGTGTTTTCCGTATCAGATACCTTTTAAACGTATAATCTCGGAAGTCTTTTCCCCATTCGGGAGACAATCTCATAAGGGATGGTTCCTATTGTTTTGGCAATATCCCAAGCGGTTATTTCTTTATTCATGACAATTACTTCGTCTCCTATTTTAGCTTCGGCAATGGAGGTTACGTCTATCATTGTCGTATCCATTGTGACATTGCCTATTACAGGAGCCTTTTTACCGTGAACCATCATCCATCCTTTATTCGACAATGCTCTGTCGTAACCATCTGCGTAACCAAGTGGTACGGTAGCTACTGTTGTCGGTTCTTTAGCAATAAAGGTTCTGCAGTAGCTTACAGAGTGTCCCGGAGGTATAGTTTTGATAAAGGATATTTTGCTCTTTACTTTCATTACAGGCTTATACTCTGATAGATTTATGTTTTTAACAGGAGATATTCCGTACAACAGAAGACCCAGTCTTACCATATTGAAGAGGGATTCTTCATAAAGGAGAAAAGCTGCCGAATTTGCCATGCTTTTTATAGGTATTTCTATCCCCAGAGAGGAAGCTGTTTTAGTTAGTTCGTTAAATTTGTCTATCTGTTTTTGGGTGAAGTCTTTTTCGGAATCTGCAACAGGGAAATGTGACATTACTCCCAGGAGTTCTACGAAGCTCATATCTTTGATAAGTTTTATAAAATATATAAATTCATCTGCGGAGACACCGTATCTTCCCATTCCGGTGTCTACCATTACAAATATAGTAACTTTTTTATTCTGTCTTTTTCCTTCTCTTTCCAAACTTTCAAGGAAGTCACGAGAGCAGACGGTGGGAATTAGATTGAAAAGCACAATCTCTTCGGCTCTTTCCTTTAATTCTTGAGCGAGGATTATAATTGGAGTTTGTATGCCGGCGTTTCGGAGTTCGATACCTTCTTCGGCTATGCCGACACCGAGGAAATCTACACCCATGGCTGCTGCTCTGGAAGAAACTGCTACAGCTCCATGTCCATAAGCGTCTGCCTTTACAACCGCGAGGATTTTTTTGTCTGTAAGTTTCTCTTTAATTTTTTTAATGTTGTCTTCCAGCTTTTTTAAATCTATCTCAACCCTTGAAGGTCTCATAATGGAAATTATAATAATATATCTTTCTTTTTCAACCCTCTGTCTTGACATGTTGCTTGTTTTTAATATATATTTAGAAAAAATTCAGAAAAAGGAGTTAGAATTAAAAAGCTGTTTATTTCTCATCTTGTAGTTTTATTTTGTATTGCAGGCTGTACCGTAAGGGAGTATAAGCTGAGTGGGGATATTTTTGTAAAAACCGGAGAATATGAGAAGGCTGCGAAGCAGTATCAAAAGTGGGCTAATAGACGAAAGAATGATTCAGAACCTTATGTTGCTCTATCTGTTCCCTATTATAAAACAAATAATTACATGAAATCTGCTGAATATCTGAAAAAAGCTTTTGAAATAAATAAAGAGTCGGCTAAAAAATCGGTATTGTCTTACGAGAAGCTTTTGGAAGTAGAAAATTATAGCTGGAATATCTTCTATACGGGAGCAAAAGAATTTCTGAAGGAACAGAAGTTAGAAATAGCAGAGGGGCTTATAAAAGAAGCAGAAGATGTTGAAGACAGTAAATATCAATCTATGTCTTATGTACTTCATGGCAGAATTCGTATGAGGGAAAAGGACAATAATGAGGCTTTTGACTACCTTAATAAAGCTATTCTCCTTGATAACAATAACGCAGAAGCATATGCTTACTTGGGAAAGGTTTATACCGATCAAAATAAAACTGACAATGCTATTGCTTCACTGAAAGAAGCTGTTTCTAAAGACCCTAACAGTTTTTTGGGACATAAACTATTGGGTCAGAATTACCTTAAGCAAGAAGAATATGATAAGGCTATTGAAGCTCTTGAGAAGGCATTTTCTATGAATGCCAATGATTCGACTGTCTTGTATAATCTCTCTTGCGCTTATTTAGAGAAAGAAGATTATACCCGAGCATCTGAGGTTGCCGAAAGGATTCTTGGGTTGCCGGAAGTGGCATCGGGAAGTAAAGCAGAAGCTTATATTATTCTTGGGATTTCTAATATTCACAAAGAGAAATATGACGAAGCGATTGAATCATTAAAAGAAGCCATTGAAGCCGCTCCCGACAAATGTGATTCATATCAACTGCTTGCCCATGCTTATAATAAAGCAGGGAAAGTAAGTCTTTCTAAAGAATTCTCGAGAAAATGGGAAAAGTGCGTCCAGAAATAGTTGTGGATTCTTCGAATCCAAGTTGAATGGTTGAATTGGAAAACAATTTGTGCGATTCGTGTAATTTGTGGTTAAAAAAGAAGTTAGAATTTAGAATAAAAAAAATAAAAATTTAGTGTATTTTGTGTGTTTAGTGGTTAACTAATTTGTTGTTTTCTCTGTGTCCTCTGTGGCTCTGTGTGAGATTAATTACACATCCAGTATTAACTCCTCTATCGGGCGTTTTGGAACATGTAAAACGTCTTTTTTGTCTCTCCAGTATTTAATATCACCACCTGAGGCAGTCTCGATAACAATTTTCTCAGCCGGTTTGCCAAGAGCAACAGCGAGAAGTATTTCATAGCGATTAGTAATATTAAGACTAACATGAAGACTTTTTCTTTTTAGAGCACCCACTATACATCCAGCCAATCCTTTTTCTGTTGCACCAAGAAGTATATTTTGTGCGGCAATACCATGGTCACAGCCGAAAGATTTTGTAATAGATGTATCTCCGAGAATCAGGATATATGCCGAAGGTCGTTCACCGAGAGAGGGTCCATCCCAATTTTTAAGGTATCCTGCCCATTTTGTGCAAGGAAATATTTTATTATTCTTCTCCTTATCGTATGAAAGAACGTATTTCAAAGGCTGAAGATTTGCCGCCGAAGCTGACAGGCGCGCGAGTTCGACTAATTCTGTCAAAGTCTTTTTTGTTATTTTAACTCCTTTCTTGAACCGGCGAGTACTGCGGTTCTTTTTTACCAGATCCTTTATCATTCTATTCCTCCCTAATCTTATTTTTTTTGTTTTTTAATAATATATTAAAGGTTGTTCCCGCCCCCGGTTCGCTTTCTACTTTTATTTCTCCTTTGTGGTCTTCAATTATTTTTTTTACCACAGTCATCCCCAAACCTGTACCGTGTTTACCATGTGTGAAAAAGGGTTCAAAAATTCTGCTTACAATCTCGGGAGGCATTCCGATGCCGTTATCCCGGACGAATATTTTTATGCCATTTTTAGTTTTTTCTGCGCCAATTTCAATTTGCCCTTTCTTTTCAATTGCTTCTTTTGCGTTTTTCAAGAGATTCAGAAGAACTCTTTTCATCTTAACCGGGTCGAGCTCGTAATACAAATTTTCACAAGGTAGAATCTTTAATTCTATTTCTTTGCCGGCGGTTTTTTCTCCGGATAAATCAACGACTTCTTTGAAATATTGGTAAATGTTAACGGGTCGAAAATCCAAGGTAGTTTTGTCTCTACCGAATTCGAGAATATCTTCTATCATATCAAAAGTGAAGACAACTGAATTACTAATCGATTTTGCATATTTTTTAATCTTCTCATTATCCCCTATATCCTCTAAGATATTTGCGTATCCCCTAATGGCGGAAAGAGGTGATTTCAAATCATGAATAATAGTAGAACCAAGCCTTCCGAGGATTGCAAGGCGCTCTTCCTGAAGAGCTTTTTCTACAACCTTATCGTCGATATTTCGAAGCCTTTTTGAAAGAGTTCTAAAAAGGCTGATAGTAATTTTTGGATACGCGGAAAGAAGTTTGTAAAAATCTTTTATGTCACTTTTGTAAAGAATTGTTTTTTCTACCGCAACTACTGTCGCCGAACGAGTAGTCCCTTCAAAAGACATCTCACCGATAATATCGCCGGGTTTAAGCTCTGCCAACACTTCTCCCCTTTTCCTCACCAGAGCGTGTCCTTCTTTTAAGATATACACTTCTTCCCCGTACTCGTCTTCTTTAACTATGGTTTGGTCTTTTTCAAAAGTTACTTCTTTAAAGATTCCTTCGAGTGCCTTCACTTCTTCTTCTCCTATCCCTCCAAAAACCTTTGTAAAAAAATCTTGCATATATATACGTCTTATTCTTTTTCCTTTTCTTCTACAATCTCATCAAAATCTACCGTAATTTGAGTTGATAAGTCTTTGTAAACAATATCAAAGGTAATACGCGAAAGTTCACCTGAAAAATAGGGCAGGATGTCTTCTACAGGAGTCGAAATATTACCTTTCTCATCAGTAATATAATCCTTTCTGAAATTTATATTCGACAGAGATATCGTTACTGAATCGGACTTTAAACTCTTATAACTCTCTTCTTTTTTTTGCGTTCTCGTAACAATTTTCCATTTGGGGTCTTCTTTCTTGAGAGAAAAACCCTGGTAAAGAGAAACCGCTCCACCAATAAAATAAAAACCCGCCATAACATACATTAAATGTGCAGAATTGTCATTCTCTATACCAAAACCCGCTGAAATTTCATCGAAACATCCAGACATCTCGTTGCCAACCATAACAGTCCCTACTCCTAATAAAGGAACCATCAATCCAGTCACGATTAACTCTTTTCTAACATCTTCATATTTTTTCTCCCTGCTAAAAAGAAAATTATAAAAAACTTCGTGCTCTAAAGAATCTTTGACTTTTTCAAAATCTTCAGTCCATAAGTGAAATGTGACCTCCTCCTCGTTTATTTTCAAAACTTTAACTTTAAGTTCTTTCCAGGAATTCACTATATTGGTTTCAACTAATTTTGGGTTTTTATCGTAATACGAGTGAACGCAACCGAAAAGCAGCAATAAGAGAGAATAAAAGATAAAATATTTTTTAATTATTTTATAAAACATAAAACATCCTCCTTTAAATCCATACTTAAAAAATAACCCCCGGAGTACAAAAGTCAACGAGTATGATTCTTCGAATCCAAGTTGAATGGTTAAATTGTTGAATAGTTGAATTGGGAAACAAAATAAAATTAGGGTGGGGTGTGGATTTGTGCTATTTGTGTGATTCGTTGTTTCTCTTTGTTTTTGGGCTGGGGGTAAACAAAATAAATATAATTTGTTGTGTTCTCTGTGTGTTCTTTTCTTCTCTGTGCGCTCTGTGGTTAAAATGTCCTCGTGGGTTGATTTTTATGTTTTTTTTATTAGAATTACACGGATAAACAATAATTGTTAAATATATAGGTCCAGGGAGGGTCTTATGAGTTTCGATAAAGGTAAAATATGGTTTGATGGCAAATTCGTTGATTGGGATGAAGCCAAGATTCACGTTCTGTCTCACGTGATTCATTATGGTTCGAGCATCTTTGAGGGCACGAGATGTTACAATACAAAAAAAGGTCCTGCCATTTTCAGGCATGACGAACATCTTAAAAGATTATATGATTCTGCCAAAATATACAGGATGGACATTCCTTATACTAAAGAGGAATTCGGGAAAGCCATTATCGAAACCATTAGAATAAACAAACTCAAAGAGTGTTACATAAGGCCGGTTGTCTTTCGAGGCTATGGATCTATGGGAGTTAATCCTCTTAAGAACCCGGTTAATTGTGCGATCGCAGTCTGGGAATGGGGTACATATCTTGGGGAAGGAGTTCTCGAAAACGGAATATCCGTTCAGGTCTCTTCCTGGAATCGTTTTGCTCCGAACACAATGCCTTTTCTTGCTAAAGCCGGAGGAAATTATCTGAATTCCCAGTTGATAAAAATGGAATCGTTGATGAACGGATTTGATGAAGGTATAGCTCTGGATTCTTACGGATATGTTTCCGAGGGTTCTGGTGAGAATATTTTTGTTGTCAGAAACAATGTTATATATACTCCGCCGTCGAGTACTGCTATACTACCGGGTATTACACGACACAGCGTTTTTCTTCTTGCAAGGGACCTTGATTTACGAATCGAGAAACATCTTATACCGCGGGAAGCATTATATATCGCGGATGAGATATTCTTTACAGGTACGGCTGCCGAGATAACCCCGGTTACAAAAGTCGATAATATAGAAATCGGAGACGGGAAGAGAGGACCGATCACAAAGAAATTACAGGATGAATTCTTCAGCATCATAAAAGGCGAAAAGGAAGACCGTCATAACTGGCTGACTTTCGTTTACGAATAAAAGGTTTCGTGTTTCGAGTTACGTGTTTCGAATCAATATAGTGTGTGGGTGTTTTAGTTTGTTTTTAAACGGACTAACGCACCAACGCACTAACAGACGAACATCATTAACATGGAGGTAAAAATGAAGAAATTCTTTTTATGTTTCTTTTTAATTTCTATTATTTCAATCATTTCATGCTGTAATCCCGAAGAATCTGCATCTGCCACTCAAATGGAAATTCCTAACGAAGAAGAATTAATGGCAAAATATGGACCAAAAGATTTAACGGAAGCACAGGTCGATAGTATTATAAAATCTATTGAATGGAAAACAAATAAAAAACCCTCTGTTCTTGGAAGCAAGCATGCTAAGAAAGGAGGAACTTTAAGATTGGGGAGTGCTTCATATCCAACAAATCTAAGAGCTTATGGGCCTAATTCCAATTACGTTATAAATTTATATATTAACCAGGTCGTACACGAAACACTTCTCCGAATCGATCCTTTAACTTTAGAATACATTTCCGGGCTTGCCGATAAATGGTTTGTTACTAACGATAAAAAAACTTTTTTCTTTCATATTGATGAACGCGCCAGATGGCAGGATGGAGAACCTGTTACCGCTTTTGATGTTACAGCTACCTGGGATTTTTTGGTAGACGATGGACTGAAGGATCCTTTCACTCAAGATCTGATGAAAAAATTTGAACGCCCTGTAACACTCACAAAAAATATAGTCATGGTTAAGCCGAAAAAGATTGGATGGCAGGAATTCTTAAATTTCAGTGTTATAGAATTTTTAGTTTTACCCCAACATATATTACAAAATTTAACTCAAGAAGAATACCTGAGAAATTTTAACGATAAATTACTCCTTGGTTCCGGTCCCTACGAATTCGAAAAAGCGACTCCAAATCAAGATATTGTTTTAAAAAGAAATCCTAAGTGGTGGGGCGCAGATTTGCCTATAAACCGGGGATTGTATAATTTCGATAGAATTGAGTATATCTTTTATACGGAAGAAACCGTCATGGATGAAAAATTTAAAAGGGGAGATATTGATATTCTTTTTGTTAGAATGGCACGTAAGTGGGTTAGAGATTTTGTTTCTGAAAAAATTTCCGCAATTAAAAATAACCATATAATAAAACAGAGAATCTTTATCAACGCTCCCCAGGGTCTCTCGGGATATTATTTTAATTTAAGAGAAGAACCTTTCAATGATATAAGGGTTAGAAAAGCACTTTGTATGCTATACAATAGAGAAGCAATGATAGAAAAACTGTTTTTCAATGAATACAAGTTTCAGGATTCTCACTTTCCCAATTCTCCTTATGAAAATAAAAACAACCCTAAAATAAGATATAATCCTACAGAAGCAATTAAATTGCTCGAGGAGGCAGGTTATTCTCAGAAGAACTTAAACGATGAAGGCTATATTGTAAAAGATGGTAAAGTTTTTGAATTCGATTTTAATGTTGTCTCAAGTGGTGATTCAAGGATAGAAACTTTATTTCAAGAAGAACTTAAAAAGGTTGGGATAAGGGTTAATCTAAAAAAAGTCACCTGGGCACAACATATTAAAGATTTAGACGAAAGAAATTTTAAAGTTATAGGAGGAATCCAGTTCACCTCAACCCCTTTTCCTCCTCCGGAAGAGCATTATCATTCAAAATTTGCAGATCAAAAGAATACTAACAACATGTGGGGTTTTAAAAACAAGAGAGTAGACCAGATATGTGAAGAGTACAATAGGGAATACAATTTGAAGAAGAGAATAAAACTCATTCAAGAACTCGATTCAATAGTTGCAAACCAATATACCACAATACTATACTTTTATAGCGATAATTTGCGAATTTTATACTGGAATAAATTTGGAATGCCCGAGTTTGTCTTCCCTAGTGTTTTTTATGATGGCAGAGTAATCAATACAGAAGTCCAATCATCCATTGCCTTCTGGTGGTACGACGAAGAGGCTGACAAAAAATTAAAAGATGCAATAGACAACAATCTTACGCTTCCACCAAAACCTGCTGAAATTACATATTGGGAAAAGTATAGATAATAGAGAGTAGTTAGTAGCTAAAAAACAAATAAACTTTGTGTCTTAGTACCTCCGCGGCTAAAAACCTATTGACTTACACAATACAATGTGTTATAATATGTGTAAAGGGAGGTGTTTTTATGCCGACAAACCTGCATTTAGATGATAGCCTAATAAAGCAAGCGCAAAAGTTAGGACATCATAAGAGCAAAAGGGAGGCTGTAACGAAAGCGTTAAAAGAATATATTGCGCATAAAAAACAGCAAGAAATTATCAATATGTTTGGGAAGGTAGAGTTTGACGAGAATTATGACTATAAAAAAGCCAGGAAAAGATGAAAGTCCTGGTTGACACCTGTGTTTGGTCTCGAGTTTTAAGATACAAACAAGCAGACAAAGATTTAACTAAACAACTAACAAATTTAATTTCAGACGGGAGAGTTGTAATTATAGGACCTATAATACAGGAACTTCTTTCCGGAATATCAAAATTTCAACAATTCGAAGAAATAAAAGAGCATCTTTCGTCTTTTGAGAGTATTCCTTTAAAAAAAGAACATTTTGAAAAAGCTGCGGAATTCAGCAACATTTGCAGAAAAAAAGGTATCCAGGGTTCAACTACGGATTTTTTGATTTGCGCGGTATCTTTTCTGGAAAATCTCTTAATCTTTACTGTCGATAAGGATTTCACAAAATATCAGAAAAATTTACCCATAAGGACATTCGAGTGAGATTAAAAAAAAATAACATGTTTTTTGCCCTGTGCTCTCTGTGGAATAATTTAGTCTATAGTCGTTTGTCGCTAGTCACTGGTCAAAAAAAACAAAAACTATAGTTTCCACATGTTTTACATTTGAACAATATAGATGGTGTTGGGTTTTAAACAACAATAATAAATCCTGTAAATCTGCGTTTATCTGCGTCCTATTTTCTTTGTGTCTTAGTGCCTTTGTGGCAAATATTCATGACGGGTTGACGTTTTATTCAAAAAACATAATATTGCGTGATGAAAGAATTCAATGTTTTAAGATTCTTTAAGGGGAAAACCACTTCATGAAGGCTTCTAAAGACTTATCAACAAATATTCTTTTCTTTTTTTTGTTTCTTCTCTTTGCTATCTTCTATATTCCCGCATGCGATAAAAAAACTCCCTCCAAAAGCCCTAAAAAGCACTTCACAGAAGCAGAATTATTGGGGAAATACAGACCAAAGGACTTAACGAAAGAAAAGGTCGACAGCATTATAAAATCAATTAAATGGGAAACGAACGAAAATCCTAATATTCTTGGAAGTAAAGAAGCAAAAAAAGGAGGAACCGTTGTTTTTGGATATTCAAACTATCCTCCCACTTTAAGAACATATGGAGAAAATTCTAACGAATTAATAACCCAATTAATTACCAGCATAACATATGAGACGCTTTTAAAAATAGACCCTATAACCTATGAATATATCCCGGGACTCGCGGACAAATGGTCGGTTTCCGAAGATAAAACGACTTATTTCTTCCATATAAATGAAAAAGCAAAATGGCAGGATGGAGCTCCCGTTACCGCGTTTGATGTCGTTGCCACTTATGATTTATTGATAGATGAAGAAATAAGGGATCCTTATAATAATGATTTCTACAGCAGTAAATACGAACGCCCTGTAGCCTTAGCTCCGGATATAGTTATGGTTAAAGCAAAGCTGATGCAATGGAGTTTGTTCTTATATTTCAGCAACGATACTTATATTTTACCGGAGCATATTATAACAAGAATTAAGCCCTCTGAATATCTCACAAAATACAACAATGAAATGATGATTGGTAGTGGGCCTTATTCTTTTGAAGAAGCAATTCCGAATCAAGTTATAGTTCTTAAACGTAATACGAGCTGGTGGGCTGCCAATCTGTCTCCAAATAAAAATTTATTTAATTTCGATGAAATAAGAATTAATTTCTATACGGATGAAACAGTATTATTCGAAAACTTTAAAAAAGGAAATACCGATATAGCTCCCTATATATACCCACACACGATCAATAAATGGGTCGAGGATTTCTCTCCGGGAAAATCGGATTTGGTTAAAAACAATTGTATAATAAGACAAAAAATTTATTGCGGTAAACCGGCAGAAAAAGGAGGCTTCGCTTTCAACATTAGAGAAGAGCCTTTTAACGACATCAGAGTAAGAAAAGCTGTAAGTTTACTTTTTAACAGAGAAAAAATAATAAAGAAGCTTTTCTATAATGAGTATAAGCACATGGATTCATATTACGCGAATTCTATTTATGAAAACAAAAACAATCCTAATATTAGATATAATCCGGAGGAAGCAATTAAACTTCTTGAAGAAGCCGGATATTCACAAAAGAATTTAAATGAAGAAGGTTATATTGTTAAAGACGGCAAACCCTTCGAACTAAATTTGAATTTTTATCGAAGTGACGATACTCGAATAGAAACTTTACTTCAGGAAGAATTAAAAAAAGTCGGGATCAAAATCAATTTGAAGAAAGTAACATGGGCGACACACATCAAAGACCTTGACGAAAGGAACTTTAAAATGATATGGATAAATTATACAACTGATTTATTCGCAAACCCGGAACACGCATATCATTCCAAATACGCCGATAAGCCAAATACAAACAATATATTCGGATTTAAAAACAAGAGGATAGATGAAATCTGCGAAGAATATAACGGGGAATTTGATCTAAAAAAAAGAGAAAAACTTATCAAAGAACTCGATTCGATACTTGTAAGCAACTACCTTATGGCGTTGAACTGGTATTCTGAAGACACAAAAATTCTATACTGGAATAAATTCGGAACGCCTGAATTTGTTATAAGCGGAGTTTCATACTCGGGAGAGATTACTTTCAAGCTGTTGGAAGTAATCTCCACTTTCTGGTGGTACGACGAAGAAGCGGATAAGGTATTACAGGAAGCAAAGGCAAGAAAAACAATGCTGCCGGGCAAACCTTATGAAATTAAAGTATGGGAAGAACTTAAAAAGAAATATCAAAAATGATTAACTATTTTATACGCCGTATTTTAATGATAATACCAACATTCCTGGGAGTAACATTTATCGTTTTCACAATAACGCGATTCGCTCCGGGCGGACCGGTAGAGATGGCAATTCTAAGGTATAAACAAATGCAGATGGAAGGTGGAGGTGGGGCAATGGGAACCCAGGGTACCGCAATATCTGAGGAAATGGTAGAAAAATTGAAAAAAATATACGGGTTCGATAAACCTTTTTATATTTCGTATTTACTGTGGCTCGGCAATGTTGTACGGTTCGATTTAGGAGACTCGTATACCTATTCAAAACCAGTATGGGAAGTAATAAAGGCCCGCTTCCCAATTTCGCTTCGGTTCGGAGTAGCAGGTTTTTTACTGGCATATCTTGTTTGTATACCTCTGGGAGTTTTAAAAGCAATTAAGCACGGTTCGGCTTTCGACTTTACGAGTTCCACCCTGGTTTTTATAGGTTATGCAATTCCGGGATGGGTCGCGGGAATCGTTCTCCTTGTTCTTTTAGGAGGAGGTTCGTTTTTTGATGTTTTTCCTCTTGGAGGAATACATTCTATGGATTACGAAAGCCTATCTTTATTAGGTAGATTCTGGGATAATATTTATCATATGATTTTACCTGTATTTTGTTATACTCTCGGCTCTTTTGCGTCCCTTACTATTTTAGTGAAAAATTCCTTGATTGAAAACCTCGGCAAAGATTACGTCAGAACCGCTTTTGCAAAAGGCTTATCCGAAAAAACAGTAATATTTAAACACACACTTCGTAATTCACTGATTCCAATAGCAACTGGACTCGGAAGCGTGTTTTCTATTGTTGTATCCGGGGCCTTATTGATAGAAAAAGTTTTTAATATCCACGGTTTCGGACTGCTCGGCTACAATTCCATCCTGGATAGAGATTATCCTGTAATGCTCGGTATTCTGGTTTTTTCTTCCATTTTATATATGCTCGGAAATATATTCTCGGATTTTCTGTATTGCGTAATCGATCCACGGATAAGGCTGGACTGATTTAATATGAATAAAATTCGAAAATCTTTTTTTTCACCGTTATTTCTAAAAAGAATAAAGAAATTCAAGAGTTTTAAAAGAGGATATTATTCCCTTATAATTATCGGTATAGCATATCTGCTATCGTTCTTCGCGGAGTTTATAATAAACGATAGAGCCCTTCTCGTCAAATTTGACGGGAAAAAATTCATTACACTTTACAGTGATGTTTCTTTAAAAAAATATATTTTTTCGAAAGCGATTGAAACAAAAGAAGAGTATCTCGAATATAAAAAACTTCTTGGAGGTGATACTCTTAATGTCAACGATGATGAGCGCTTTTCTCTAAAAGCCAAATTTGAGCTATACGATAGGATAAAAAAAGACTTTGACAATCATCGTATTTTAAGAGATATATTCGAAGAACAAAAACGCGGAGATTGGGTCATCCTCGTCTCCTATCCCTATGGTCCAAACGAAAATTTGCTCGACGAGCTGGGCGAGAGAAATCCACCGACGAGCCCTGACGGACAGCACTTCCTCGGGACAGACGATAGAGGAAGAGATGTCCTCGCCAGACTGGTTTATGGTTTTCGTATTTATATGACCTTTTCTTTACTTTTAACTATATCGAGTTATATAATAGGAATATTCTTCGGTGCAATTCTCGGGTACTACGGCGGAAAAGTAGATTTTCTTGGACTTCGGTTTATAGAGATATGGGCTTCGATTCCTTTTCTTTTCACGGTAATGGTTATCTCCTCAATAATGATTCCCAATTTTACGATTTTGATTATAATTCTTTCGCTGTTTTACTGGATATCCATGGCAAGATATATAAGAGCGGAGTTCCTGCGCGAGAAATCGAATGATTATGTACAGGCAGCGTTGGCTGTCGGCGTAAGTGATCAAAAAATAATATTCTCCCATATCCTGCCAAATTCCTTAACACCTGTAATTTCTTTTCTGCCATTTACTATTATTTCCGGAATAGCCGTACTTGCATCGCTTGACTTTTTGGGCTTCGGTCTGCCTGAACCAACACCAAGCTGGGGACAACTGCTTTCGCAGGGGATTTCCAACTTAAGTTCCTGGTGGCTTACCTTATCCCCAATGGCTGCCATGTTTTTAACTCTCATATTAATCGCGTTTATAGGGGAAGCAGTTAGAGAGGCTCTCGACCCGAAAGTTTACTCGAGGATGAGGTAATATGGGAAAGAAACAAAAAGAATTACTCAAAGTTGAAAATTTGAAGACCCATTTTATGATCGAGGAGCAAAAGGCAAAGGCAGTGGATGGCCTTGATTTTAATGTTTTTGAAGGAGAATTTTTTGGGATCGTCGGAGAATCAGGTTCAGGTAAGACGGTTACTGCTTTATCTGTTTTGCGTCTGATTCCGGATCCTCCGGGGAAAATTTCAAACGGAAAAGTCTTATTTAAAAACAAAAACCTGCTCGGTCTCTCCTGGGAAGACATGAGAAAAATTCGAGGCAACGAAATATCCATGATTTTCCAGGAGCCGATGACCTCTTTAAACCCTGTTTTCACCGTTGGATTTCAAATAATGGAACCGCTTATGTTACACAGAAATATGGGTAAGAAAGAAGCAAAAGAAGAAGCTATTAAAATGCTAAAAAAAGTAGGTATACCTTCTCCCGAGCGGAGGGTAAATGATTATCCCCATCAGTTCTCAGGAGGAATGAGGCAAAGAGCAATGATAGCAATGGCTCTCTCCTGCGACCCGGATCTTTTGATTGCAGATGAACCTACCACAGCACTCGATGTAACCGTGCAGGCTCAAATTCTGGAGCTTATGACGGAAATAAAAAACAAGAGAAAAGAATCCGCGATTATTCTAATTACTCATGATTTAGCTGTTATAGCGGAAACCTGTGATAGAGTTATGGTTATGTACTGCGGTAAGATACAGGAAATCGCAAGTACCCTAGACTTATTCGAAGGTCCTCTCCATCCATACACAAAAGGTCTGATGGCTTCGATTCCCTCGCTCGTAAAGAAGAAAAAAAGATTAACCACGATACCGGGAAACGTCCCGGGGATTTTAAATTTTCCATCCGGTTGTCCCTTTCATCCGCGCTGTAAGCACAAAATGCCCATCTGCGAAAAGACCGTGCCGGAATTGTTGGAAGTTGAAAAAGAACACCTTGTACGATGCCATCTTTATAACAGTGAAGGAAAGAACAAATGACAGAATTCAAGAAGTCTGGATTAAACTTACTAGAAGAAAAGGGAAAACTTATCCGGGTAAACGGTAAAGAGAAAAAAAATCTTCTCGAAGTCAAAGATTTAAAGACATACTTCCCGGTTTTAGGCGGTGTCTTCAGAAAAGTTATAGGATACGTTAAAGCGGTCGACGGCGTAAGTTTTTCTATAAATAAAGGAGAAGTTTTCGGTCTTGTCGGAGAAACAGGATGCGGCAAATCTACGATAGGGAAGACTCTCATTAGAATTCTTAATCCTACTTCCGGAAACATACTCTATTACGATAACGTAGAGCTAAAAAACGGACCATTCCAGAGAATAAAGATCGACCTTTCAAAGTTGAACAGAAAGGAGCTGATGCCTTACCGTTCTCAAATTCAAATGATATTCCAGGACCCTTATTCCTCGCTCAATCCCAGGTTTACAGTAGGAGATATAATAGAAGAACCCTTAGCTATCCAGAGAGGAAGAAAAAAGGAAAACAAAGATAAAGTAAAAGATCTTTTAGAAAAAGTTGGAATGAGCGAGGAGCATATCTATAGATATCCTCATGAATTTTCGGGAGGTCAGCGCCAGAGAATAGGGATAGCGCGCGCTTTATCCACAAATCCGGAACTGATAATCGCCGATGAGCCGGTTTCCGCGCTCGACGTTTCGATTCAGGCTCAAGTAATAAATTTAATGCAGGATTTACAGGATGAATTCAAGGTCACGTATATTTTTATCTCTCACGACCTCTCGGTTGTAAAACATATAGCTCATCGAATTGCCGTAATGTATCTGGGCTTTATTATGGAAATGGGACCGGCGGAACAAATTTACAACAATCCTCAAAACCCCTATACAAAAGTTCTTTTATCTGCAGTACCCAAAGGAGACCCAGGAAAAAAAGCAAAGAAACAACCGCTCAGAGGAGAAGTGCCTTCTTCTCTAAATAAACCAAGCGGCTGCGCATTTAATCCCCGCTGTCCTATTGCTAAAGATATTTGTAAAAAAGAAGAGCCTGTTTTCGAAGAAAAAGAAAAGGGCACCTTTGTCAAATGTCATTTCCCGGGGAAGTATTAACCACAAAAGCTAATTCTCCTTCCGGGCCACATAGAACACTTTGTTATTTGACATGTAGATGAATATTTATTATAATTATAAATATTGTATAATTGAGAATTAACAATTTTAAGAGGGAGGTGTAATGAAAAAATTATTTTTTATTCTTTTGTTATTTGTGACTGTTTTATTTTCATCTTTTTCTCTTTCCGGTTTACCGCTAGCTCCAAAGAGTAAGATTGATTTGATAAAAGAAAAGTTATTAGGAAGGCAACCATTAAGCAGTGAGTTTCAGGAATACGAGAAAAAAGTTAGAAAGTTGAGGGGAGATTCGTTAAACTGTAAACTTGAAGGAGGATGGTTCAGGGGCCCCTGTGTTGCAGCATTTGCAGTTGATACACTTGCTTATATAGGAGACGGACGTTATCTGAAGGTGCTCAATACAAAAGACCCCGAAAACCCGGTAAAAATTGGAGAGATTAAAACGCTAACGAGTATTTTTGATGTTTTTGTTAAGGATAACATTGCGTATGTTGCTAGTGGTTCGTATGGGTTACGGATTGTAGATGTATCAGTTCCGAATAATTTATCGGAAATTGGAATTTATGATTCGGTTTATGCTTACGGGGTTTTCGTAAAGGATACTTTTGCATATATACTTGATGGTTCGGGATTTGATATTGTTAATGTGGCAAATCCTGTTAATCCTTATGAAGTTGGAGATTTCGAACAAAATTACGGCAGTATAAGTATATCTGGAGTGTATGTCCGGGATACACTAGCCTACCTTGCATTATTTTCTGGTCTTTACATTATAGATGTTTCAGATCCTGCCAATCCTGACAGTGTCAGCTATTATGAAACGGGGCTGTCGGCTTTTGATGTATCTGTGGTAGATACTCTTGCCTACGTAGCCGATCTTGATTCAGGACTTTGCGTAATAGATGTTTCCGACCCGATTAATCCTTCAAAGATCGGAAGTTATTCTCCGGCAGATGGTTTTCTCTACGATGTTTACGCCGTGGGCTCTCTTGTTTATGCGGCGGATGCTATTAACCCTGATAAAAGTTTACGGATAATCGATGTTTCCGTCCCTTCGAACCCATTAGAGATAGGGCGTTGTGGGGCAGGAGAGTTCGCAGTGGGAGTCTATATTGAAGGCTCTCTTGCTTATGTGGCAAGTTCGGGAGATGGGGTTCGTATTGTCGATGTATCGAATCCTTACGCTCCAACAGAGGAAGGCTTTTATGATACGGGAGGAGGTGTTCAAGGTATATATGTGGTCTCCCCATTTGCCTATGTCGCGGATGGATATGACGGTCTGAAAATCTTCGATATTTCTAATCCTTCAAACCCTATAGAAACAGGTAACTGTGATAATGGGAGTTATGCATATAGTGTGTCGGTAATAGATACTCTTGCCTATGTCGCGAATTTCGACTCTGGTCTTTGTATAATAAATGTTTCCGACCCTTCTAATCCTTCGAAAATTGGAAGTTGTAATACAGATGGTTACGCAGCAGATCTTTATATTTTTGACACCCTGGCTTATGTGGCGGATTTTATTGACGGGTTAAGAATAATCAACATAAAAGACCCCTCCAATCCCCAAGAAATTGGTTATTATGATACGGGAGCCTGGGTTTATGATGTTTATGTTGTAGATACTCTTGCCTATGCTATAGATATTGACTCGGGCTTGGTGATATTAGATGTTTCTGACCCCACAAATCCTTTGAAGATCGGTTCCTGTGGTCCGGAGTTTGCGAGTTACGCGGTTTTTGTATCAGGTATATTTGCTTATATTGCAAATGCTTTTGATGGTTTACGCATTATCAATGTAGCAAATCCAAGCGACCCTTTTGAGATTAACACTTATGAAGTGGAGGGATTTGCTGAAGATGTATATATTGTTGACACTTTTGCGTATGTTGCGAGTAATGAAGGTGGATTACGAATTATCAGTATAGCTAATCCTGTTAATCCTTACGAAGTGGGTTACTATGAAGGCGGAGAACAGGCAAACGGTATTTTTGTTAAGGGGAATATTGCCTATGTAGCGAACGGCGAAGAAGGTTTTTACATTGTTAACCATACAGGCGGAGCAGGGATTGAAGATGAGTTTACCGGATCAAATTCTTCTATTATAAATAATTTTTTCGACGTTAAGATAAATTATAGCCTCATCGGCAGAGAAAGAGTAAAGATAAATGTCTATAATATATTAGGGCAGAAAGTAACTTCTTTAGTCGATAAGATGCATACTGCGGGTAGTTATATGGTTAATTGGAGTGGCAAAAATTCGGGAATTTATTTTGTTAAGGTTGAAATCGGAAAGAATATAAAAACATATAAGACTATGATTATTAGGTAAGGTTGAGAAGACGTGTAATGAAAAATTTTAAATTTACAACTTCTAATTTACAATTTATAATTATTAAAAGGAGGTTCGGTGGTTAAGAAACCAATAATTATATTTTTAGTGTTAGTTCTGTTTTATGGTATTTTTCTTTTCGGAAGCGATTTGTCATCCGAGTCGGGCGACAGTTATGAATCAACTATTGAGAGTTTAACGAAAGATCATCCGTTTGTTTTCCCTATCCCGAATGTAACGAGACCTTCAAGAGGTACACTAAATCTTTCGAAAATGAGAGGCGATTCTTTAAATTGTGTTCTCGAGGGTGGATATTTTGGAGGTATTTGCCTTTCTCTTTTTGCAAAAGATACTCTTGCCTTTATTATGGACGGAAGGTACTTGAAAACACTTAATGTTTCCGACTCTTCCAACCCTCTCCTCCTGAGTGAGATCAGGATGATTTCATTAATAACGGATATTTTTGTAACCGATTCACTCGCTTATGCCTCAACAGGTGACTACGGGCTTCGCATAATAGACATTTCAGACCTGTCTTCTCCGGTAGAAATCGGATACTATAGCCCACCTGGTGGGATAGGTGGTATATTCGTAGTGGACACCTTCGCGTATATCGCAAGCGATGATTCCGGATTCCAGGTAATTAATGTCGCCAATCCGGGGAGTCCCGTAAAAGTTGGCGAATTTAAAGGAATATCATTGAATCCTGAGAGCAAGATAGCAATACAAGATGATATTGCTTATATAGCTGCCGGATATTATGACGTAAGCATTTTAGATGTTTCTAATCCTACATCACCGGATACGGTTGCAAGTTACGATATGGGAGGAATGGCAAGCGCAAAGGCAATTTGTTTAAAAGATACTTTTGCATATATAGCAGAAGGGGATTCAGGTTTATGTATTTTAAATGTTGCAGACCCAGCTTCCCCGGAATTTGTTGGCAGTTACGCAACGGGCGGTTTCACCCTCGATGTTTCTGTAAATGATACAATAGCATGTGTTGTTGATATAGATAACGGTCTTACTATCCTCGACATTACAGACCCCACCTCAATTTCAGAAATAGAAACTTATAAAGATAATCCTCTATCTCTATACGTAAGAGTCGAATTGACAGGAAATATGGTTTATGTTACTGATTACTATTATGGATTCAAAACAATAGAGATCTCTGGCAGTGCTTCAAAGATAGGTAATTATGATACCTGGGGGCTATCCTATGGAATAGTTGTGGAAGATACTTTAGCGTTTATCGCGGGCCCCCCTACCGGGCTTCGTATTTTGAATGTATCGGATCCTGATTCTCCTTCAGAAATAGGAAATTGTGAGACAAAATTCGTAGCTCATGATGTTTTTGTTGTTGATAATCTTGCTTACGTTGCGGATAATGATTCAGGTTTATGCATTATAAATATTGCAGATCCATCAGCGCCTTTCCGGATAGGAAGCTGTAATACCAGAGGAATCTCTTACGGTGTTTTTGTAGAAGATACCTTAGCTTATATAGCAGACGGAGATTCCGGTTTATCTATTGTAGATGTTTCGGATCCGACATCTCCGATAGAAATAGGCAATTGTTATACGAAAGATGAAGCATTGAATGTATTTGTTCAAGATAACTTAGCTTATGTTGCTGATGCCGATTCTGGGCTCAGAATTATCTCTGCATATAACCCGACAAACCCCTTTGAGATGGGAAGTTTTAATCCCATGGGTTATATTAATGGGGTATTTGTTCAGGGTTATTGTGCCTACATTGCAGATTTTGGAAGTAATCATCTGCGAATTATCGATGCTTGGGATCCTTTTTCTCCTGTCGAAGCGGGAAATTACGGAGGGCTTTGCGCCCATGACATTCATGTGATAGATACTGTAGCTTATGTTGCGAGTTACTGGGATGGGCTTCATATAATAAATGTTTCGGATTCTTCTTCGCCTTCGGAAATAGGATATTATGTTACAGAAGTTAGTGCATGGGATGTTTTCCCTGCTAACGACCTCATATACGTAACGGATTATTTTGATGGTCTCTACATCATTCGTTGTACGAGTTTGTCCGGTATAGAAGAAAATCCGGATCCGTCAGAAGAAAACACATCCGGTTATATTGTTTTACCTTCGAATACCGCGTTAAATTCTTTGAATTTTACATATAAAGGGAATGCATCCGGGACTGTTGTCGTTCGGGACATTACAGGAAGAGTAATAAAGGAATATCCGGATACCAGACCTGAAACAACGCTCAGTTTCGGTGATAAAGGAATCTCATCAGGTATATATTTTATTGGTGTTAAGGGGAATGAGAAAAGCGAGAAGGTTGTACTGCTGAAATGATAAAAAGCGTATCGAATTGAACACAGATAGGCAGGCCTTAATTTTTAATTTTCTTTAAAACCTCGCCAACAAGATAAAAAGACCCAGTTACAATTATTATATCGGAATCGGAAGCAGATCGAGCCGCGCTTTCTATATCTTTCTCTATCATCCCTGTTGTATCAGCCATTTCCATCCCTAATTCCCTTATTATATTTTTTATATCATCAAGCGGCATTTTTCTGGCGTATGATATTTCGGTAGGATAGACTTTCTTAACTATTGGTTTTATCTCACCTAACATCCCTTTAAGGTCTTTATCGGACAGGCAGGAGAAAACAAGAAGGACTTTTTTCTTATAAATTTCTTGAATCGTTTTCCTTAAGGCTTTGATCGAAGCAATATTATGCGCTCCGTCAAGAATTATGTGCGGGTTGGTTCTTAAAATTTGAAAACGCCCGGGTATTTTTAGATTTAGTAAAGTTTCGTTTAGTTTTTTGTTATTTAAAGAGACTCCCGCTTTTCTGCACGCGGTAATAGCCAGAGAACAATTTAAAGCCTGGACTTCTCCGATTAGGCCCGTACAGAATTCTTCTTTACCCAGTCGAAAAGATGTGACGCCTTCATTTAAAGAAGTTACCCTGTAATCTTTTACAAATTCTATATTCCCTTCAACTTCTTCTTTTAATACTTTTTCTACTTCTTCGGCCTGCGGAGCTGAAATATTTATTTTTTTCTTTCTTAAAATTTTCGCTTTTTCTTTCGCTATTTCTTTAAGGGTTTTCCCTAGTATTTCAGTATGGTCATAGCTTATAGAAGTTATTATCGAAACATCCGGGTTAAAAACATTTGTCGCATCCAGTCTACCTCCCAATCCGACTTCGAAAATAGAATAGTCTACTTCTTTCCTGGAAAAAAGGAGAAAAGCCATAGTTGTTAAAGTTTCAAATACAGAAAGCCCGGTACAATTTCTTGAGATTTCTTCTATAAGTGAGGCGAATTCAGCTCTGGTAATAGATTTGCCGTTTATTTTTATCCTCTCTCTATAAGAAGTCAAATGCGGAGAAGTAAAAAGACCGGTACTGAAGTGCGCATTCCTGCAGATCGATTCTATAATATGAGCGGTCGAACCTTTGCCTTTTGTTCCTCCTATCAAAAATCCTTTTAATTTTTCATGGGGATTACCGAAAGTCTTTAAATGGTCCCTAAAAGACTTTAAGGATTTCTTGTACTTTTGACTGCGGTTTTTTTCTCTATCGACCAGGGAAGATAAATACTTAAGGGACTGGGTATAATTCAACTTTATTGTGTTTTTTTATTTTTAACCTTTCAACCATTCAACTTTTTTAAAAAAATCCTGTAAATCTTGTTAATTCTGCCAAGATATTTGAGGTTGTGGGTGGAATTTTGTGTATCTGTGTAGAAATTTATTTTTGAATTTTAATTTGTCGTTTTCCATTTTGAAATTTAAATTTTACATTTTAGCGGCTTTGCCGCTTTATACTCCGAGTAAAATCCTTTCTTTCATTTCAGAAACGGCTCTTTCGATTCCAACTATAAGAGATCGGGCAATTATTGAATGACCGATATTTAATTCACTAATTTCTTCGATTTCCACAATATCCCCAACATTCTGCAAATTCAGACCATGCCCGGCATGAACCTCGAGTCCCAGTGTGATACCTACCTGAGCGGCATCTTCAATTTTCTGAAGTTTATGTTCGGTTGGATTATCACACCAGCTCCCAGTATTTAATTCTACAGCATCCGCACCAAGTTTCGAAGAGAGTTCCACCAGTTCTTTCTCCGGCTCTATGAAGAAAGTAACTTTTACTCCGGAATCTTTGAACTCACGAGTGGCTTTTTTTAACTCTTCCTTGACTTTCCTGATATCAAGCCCTCCCTCGGTAGTTATTTCTTCCGGACGTTCGGGCACAAGACAAACCCAGTCGGGTTTAACGGATTTTAGGAAGTTTTGTATTTCCCTGTCAAGGGAACATTCCACGTTGAGATGAGTTTTTACTAACTCTCTTAATAATTTTATATCTCTCTCTTTTATGTGTCTCCTGTCTACTCTGATATGACAGGTTATGCCATCCGCACCAACCGACTCTGCAAGTAGAGCTGCCTCTACGGGGTCGGGATATTTTGTGCCCCGGGCTTCTCTTATTGTAGCGATATGATCGACATTAACTCCTAATCTCATTATCAGTATACAGTTTCCTGTCTGTTTCCCGTAATCTCTTTATCAGAGATTTAACCAGATTATAAATCATTGGATTTTCCTGTAATTTTTCTTCCAGTTCTTCCACTGCAAGAACAGAAACAGTCGTGTCTTCTATTGCCACCGCTGTCGCACTCCTCGGGCGCCTGTCAAGAGCGCCCATCTCACCTAAAAGATCTCCGGTTTTTAAATCGGTTATCCATTTCCCTTTCTTTGTTATCCTTACTCTCCCCTTTCTTATCAAGAACATTTCTTTTGGGATATCTCCTTCTGAAATTAGAACTTCTCCCGCTTTGAAATGTTTTGTTTCATTCATTATCTTTTCCTTGACGGACTATTCTTCTCCCATTCAGCTACTATTGGAGCAACAATAAAAATCGAGGAATATGTACCAATTATAACTCCCACAAGAAGAGTTAGAGAAAAGCCGTGTAGTATTCTTCCTCCGAAGAAAAACAGCGAGATAAGGACAAACAAAGTTGTAATGGAGGTTATTATTGTCCTTGCTAACGTCTGATTTAACGACGAATTTATTATTTCACCGAAAGGTTTGCCTCTCATCAGTTTCATGTTTTCTCTGATTCTATCCGAAATTACTATCGAATCATTTATTGAATAACCGAGTATTGTCAAAAGACCCGCGATTATTGGAATGCTAAATTCCGTATTGGTTATTGAGAGTATCCCGGCGGTTATTACAAGATCGTGAATCAGAGCTACTACGGCTGCAACCCCAAAGCGGAAAGTAAAGCGGATTGAAACATAAATAAGAATTCCTACCATACCAAGTAATATAACCCATAGAGCTCTTGTTTGGAGTCCTTTCGAAATTGCCGGACCGACAAGTTCCTGCCTTGGGAAATCAATCTTCCTATCGGAGAAATTCTCCTTCAAGGTGCTTTTAAGTTCTTCTAAGGGGTTCTCTTCGCTCTCCTGCATCTTTATCATGAAAAGATTCGATTCTTTCTCTTTCTGTAAAGTTGCTTTACCAAAGCCAACCGTAGCAAGAACAGCTCTCATTTCCTCGGAGGAAACAGGCTTTCCCTCGAATTGTACTTCGAGAATATCCCCTCCTGTAAAATCTACCCCGTATTTTAATCCACCGTGCAAGAAAACCGATATTATACCGCTAAAGATTAACACACCTGAGATAATAAAAGCCACTTTTCTCATCTTCAAAAAATCGTAATTCGGATCTTTGAAGACGCTCAACATCGGTAGACTTTTTAACCCTCTAATTATCCAAAATTCGAAGAGATTTCGTGTAATAAATATGGCGGTAAAGAAACTCGCGGCAAGACCGATGGAGAGAGTTACTGCAAAACCTTTTATAGGGCCGGTTCCGAAATAGAATAATATGATAGCGGCAATAAAAGTTGTTGAGTTTGCATCCAGGATAGTAGAAAAGACTTTTTGATAACCGCTTACTATTGCAGTTCTTATTGTCTTTCCCGATTTGAGTTCTTCCCGTATTCGCTCAAAAATTAATACATTTGCGTCTATCGCCGCGCCAACCGTTAAGACTATACCGGCAAGGCCGGGTAATGTTAAGGTAGCTCTGAGGCCCGAAAGAACTGCTAATAAAAATATTAAATTTAAGATTAAAGCTAAGATGGCTACCAGCCCGCCTTTTAAATAATAAACAATCATGAAAAGAAAAACAAAGATTGAACCGACAATAAGAGAACGCGTACCTGCTCTAATAGAATCGTTGCCAAGAGACGGTCCTATTGAACGTTCCTCTACAATCTTAAGAGGTGCAGGCAGGGCACCTGCTTTAAGAACAATTGCCAGAGTTTTTGCTTCTTCCATTGTGGCATTACCCATAGTTATCTGGGATTTACCGTTTGGGATTCTTTCTCGAACTACCGGGGCGGACTGAACTATCCCGTCCAGGATAATTGCTATTTGTCTTTCTACATTTGCTCCGGTAATTTGAGCCCACTTCCTCCAATATTCCTTTCTCATAGTAAGATCTACCCTGTATCCCATCATATTCTGCTGGGTCCCTACTCCTAGAGATGCGTCGAGAATTGAATTTCCAGTTAGAAGCGGATTGTTTTTTAGAACGTATAATGGATAGTACTTATATCCTTCTAAAACCACTTCCTTGCCCCACTGTATGGTATCGCCAAAAGGTATCTGGTCTTGTATCTTGGAAAGTCCTAGGAGAGAATCAATATAGTGTTTGTAAGGAGAAATGATTCCGAAAGCTCTTGCTGAGGGTGGAAAATAGCTGAAAAGGTCAAAAGTGTCACCCTCTATCGTTTTAAGCGTTTCGTTTATTCTGTTTAATATTCCCTGCATCTCTGAGGGTTCTCTTACCAGTTTAAATTCAAGCAAAGCTGTTTTACCGATAATTTCCCTTGCTCTTTCCCTGTCAATTATTCCAGGTAGCTGGACCATTATGCGGTCATTACCTTGTTTTAATACTTCCGGTTCCGTAACACCTAACTGATCGATCCTGTTCCGTATTATTTCGAGAGCTCTGTTAATAGCGCCTGTGAGTTCTTCTTCTTCCAGCTTAGATTTATCGATTTCCATTACCAGATGCATGCCGCCTTGTAGATCCAGCCCCAGGTGCAGAGCTCGGGATTTTATAACTTTCTGTTTATCCGGGGAAATTTTACTAAATTCTTCTTTATCTTTCGAAAAGAATATAAAGGAATAGTGTAACTGCCATAGCGCAACTGCTACCACAACGAAAATAAAAAGCCATTTCCATTTTAGATTTTTCATTTACAACCTCCTAAAGACATGATGAATTGTTAGATGTATTTGAGAATTATTTAAAGACTTCTTTTCCCTCTGCGATGATCTCGTTCAAAGCATCCTTAAAATAGTTTCTTTCTTGCAAAATTTCCGGATCTACCTGTTTCTTATAATACTTCCAGGATCTTTTTATTTCCTCTCCGAGAAGTTGAACCAATGTTCCATTTCTTCTTC
>Ga0315545_1000522_pt1 | contig 40333 bp, 52 predicted proteins | sample SalMarSW160210MG_FD_203096 | JGI IMG/M metagenome (GOLD analysis project Ga0315545, IMG submission 203096) | Salt marsh sediment microbial communities from the Plum Island Ecosystem LTER, Massachusetts, United States - Salt Marsh Sediment SW1602-10 ...
TGCCGGAAACCTCGGGCAATGAGAATCCGGTTAATTCCTCCAGTGCTGGATTTACGTATTTGACTGAGGTATCAGCATTGAGCACAAGCAGCGGGTAGGGAGCGTTTCTCAGCAGTGTGGAACTGAACTCCTCTGACTGCCGCAATACCTCTTCCCACCGCCGGCGCTCGGTAATATCAGCTATAATGTGAACCGCACCCATGATATCGCCTTTTTCGCCAGCGAGAGGGTCAACAGCGACCTCAATCCACTTCTCGCCCAGGGATATTATCTGAGTTTCCCGGCGATATGATTTCTTCATGCGCACAAAAGGGCACTCTTTAATTGGCTCCGCCTGGCCGTGTAACAGCTCGCAGCAGTTTCTACCGTTGATCTCGCTGTAAGATTTGCCTATCAGGCTGGTCATCGCTTTGTTGCAGCGCACAATCTTGGCATCATCATCCAGCAGACAGACCGCATCACCGATGGCATCAAACGTGGTTCGCCACTGATTTGCCGATAGTCGCAGAGCCTCCTCAATTCGTACGCGCTCGGCGATGTCCTGCTGCAATTGTTCATTGGTTTCGAAGAGCAGCTTGCTGGAGCGCTGCAGCCTTTCCACCAGCTTTTTATTCTCCATCGAAAGCCGCTGCTGCCTGAGCGCATTGGCAATGGTGTTCTTGATTTCATCGGGATTGAGCGGTTTGATAAAATAGGCATAGGCCCCTTGATTTACCGCGTCCACGGCGGTCTCAACACTGGCATATCCCGTAGTAATTATTACCGCTACCTCCGGATTCATTTCCTTGGCTATTTCCAGTATCTCCAGCCCGCTGACGTCCGGCAACTTTATGTCAACAATAACCACGTCAAAGGGGCCCTTCTTCATTATCCTGAGCGCATCGGCCCCTTTCTCCAACCCTATCACTCTGTAGCCGACCTCTTCCAGTATGCCGCACAGCGTTGACCTCGCGCCCGCCTCATCCTCCACAACCAGTATGATAGCCGATTCCGGCGTCATATTTGCTTCTCCCGGGATACCGCCTCAACCAGGGTAATTACCTTACTCATGTCAAAGGGCTTGCGCAGACACGTGTAGGCACCAGACCCGATGGCACTCCTAATGAGGTCCTCTTCGGCATAGCCAGTCATCATGATAACCGTTGCCCGCGGGTCTATCTTTTTTACCTGTTCAAATGTTTCGAAGCCAGTCATGTCAGGAAGTCTAACGTCCAGGAAAATGATGTCATAATGGCGGCTTCTGACCATATCTATCGCCTCAGCGCCATCAGAAGCCGTGGCTACCCGGTACCCCTTTTCCTCAAGAATCGTCTTGAGTGTCTCCCGGTCAGCGAAATGGTCATCGACCACAAGCACCAGTGTCTGTTTGGTCAGCAATTCTTCGATAACGGCGATGACCATATTGATATCGAACGGCTTGTAAATAATGGCGTAGGCGCCTTCCTCCAGGGCCTCCTTGACCAGCTGTTCCACGGAGTAAGCGGTCATCATCACCACGGCGGCGCCCGGGTCTATCTTTTTGATCTCCCGAAAAGTCTGCACCCCATCTATCCCCGGCATCTTGATATCAATGAAAATGACATCAAAGTGCCGTTTCCTCACCGCTTCTATAGCCTGGTAGCCGTCCTCCACGGTCATGACAGTATATCCTTCATCTTCCAGTATCCCGCCGAGTGTCAGCCGCATGCTGCGCAGGTCATCAACGACCAGGATATTTGCTTGCCCATTATTGCTTCCCAACGCTGCCCTCCTGAACCGGTGTTTCCAGAGGTAATATGATGGTAAACGTGGTCCCCTTGTTTGCCGCACTTTTAACTTCAATTTTCCCGCCGTGACGGTCAATTATCGACTTGCTGACGGCCAGCCCCAGGCCGATACCCTTTGCCCTCGTCGTAAACAGGGGTTCAAAAACCTTTCCCCTGACTTCATCAGCTATGCCGCTTCCGGTATCGGTTACGCCCAGTTCCAGGAACCCTTTTCTTTCTCTGGTGCTTATGGTCAGTTTTCCACCTTCTGGCATCGCCTGCACCGCATTGGTTATCACGTTAACCAGCACCTGCTGAATCTGTCCCGAGTCCACGGTAATCTGGGTAGAGTCAGCGCCCAAGTCCTTGGTCAGTTCAACATTCTCCGGGATGGGCACCCGCGCCAGGGCATCTTCAATCACCCTCCTCACCGGCGTGGGTAGAACCGATGGCTTGCCGACGCGGGAAAAACCAAGCAGGTCATTGATAATCTTGTTGGAGGCATTGATCTCATCATCCATGATGTCCAGGAATTCCATAACCCGTGGTTCCTTCTCCGCCAAATCATCCTTGGCTAATTTACCTCTGATGTAGTAAACGGCGTTTTTAATGGCACCGAGCGGGTTCCTGAGCTCATGGCCCACCCCTCCTGCCAGCTGACCGATTGCCGCCAGCCTCTCCGAGCGAATAAGCTGCTCCTGCGTTTCCTTCAGCTCTTCATTGGTCGCCTGCAGTTCCTCATTGCTGACTCGCAGCTCCTCCTCGGTTGCCTGAAGCTCCTCGTTAGACGCTCTGAGCTCTTCCTCACCGGCCTGGAGCTTTTCATAGGCGCCTTGCAGTTCCGCCGCATAGCTGCGGATGTTCTGGAGGGCCCGGTGCAGTCCGCTGGCGGCGAACCAGCTCAGGAAAGCGGCCATGAAGAAGAATATGACCCTGACGGTAACCGTAAGTGAAGGCAGCACCAGCACTTCAGACTCGGGCTTGATAAGGCTGGGCAGCAGCTTCGCACTCTCAATGCCAATGGTCGCCAGGTAAAGAGCGCCGGACAGGGCCGCAATATAGAAGCTGGCCCTGATATTGATGGTCATGCCGGCGACCAGTATGGCGAAAACATAGGTGATTGCCATCGGGCCGACGAACCCGCCGAACAGCGGCGATACTATCGAACCGAACAGGACAACGCCGACAGTGAAGAAATAACCGGCAAAATTTACCCGACCTGACCGGCACAGCCAGTAACTCACCGCGCCGATAGCCAGGGCAGTCATGTCTACCAGCGTTAAGGGCAGCACAATGAAAAAGGGGTTAAACAGCCATATCAGGATAATGACAATCTCGCCAACGGCCACTGTCCCCAGCCAGAGCAGCGACAGCGTCCTGATGGCACCGGCCTTCCGCGATATTTCCTCCTCCGGTAAAACTACATTCTGCACCATCCTCACCTTCTCCTCATGGTTTATTCTCCATTAGCATTGACTTTCTTATATATCTTTGCCTTGCTATCCAGGCATTCCAGCTTCGTAAGCAGAGCGGTCGTCGGCGTCTCCACCTCACCGAGAACGAGGTATCCGGGTACGGCCAGCGACCTGTATAGCTTCTCAAGCACCCTCTCCTGAAGCTGCCTTTCAAAATAGATTAAAACGTTGCAACAGAATATGCAGTCCATTCCCGGCAACGGTGGGCCATCCCGCGAAGTAAGGTCGAAATTAAAAAACCGGACCATCTGTCTGATATCTGCCCTCACTTCATAGTTGCGCCCATCAAATACAAAATATTTGTCCAAAATGCTATGAGGCAGGTCTTCAACATCTGAGGCCGGGTAAACGCCTGAACGCAATCCGTCTAAATCGAGGTAGCTAACATCAGAGGCATAAACGGCGATATCATAGCGGAAACGGGCTCCTCCCAGAAAATCAGCCAGCATAATCGCCATCGAATGCGGCTCCTCGCCATGGGCACAGCCAGCACTCCAGAAATTCAAACCGTACTCTCCCCTTCTCTTTTTACCTAGCAACAGTTCCGGCAGCACCAACGCGGTCATCTGCTGAAACGTGTATGTGCTGCGGAAGAAACGACTGACCTTTATGGTGAGATAATCAGCAAACCGTTCGTATTCCTCAGGGTGCGAATCCAAAAAGTGCATGTAGTCAAAATATGTCCTTATGCCTGTTGCCAGCATTCTCCTTTCCAGACGCCGTGCCACTGTGCCACGCCTATATTCCCGGAAGTCATAGCCGCTGCCCCGGTACACCTTTTCGAGGAGGACATCGAGTACAGCCTCTTGGTGCTCGGTGACATTACCCTCCATCTTGAGTACCACAACCCTCTTTACCTATATGCCAATTGTAGCTTAATACTACTATTTTTGTCAATAGTCAAAACTTACCTGTCAGGTGATGCTTGAATGACGACATTATTTGCCATATGGCGAATTTCTTGCTTGAAAGCAGGACAGGGGGAACGAGTATCGTGGTATAAATTGGGGGGGGTGAACTGATGTTATCGGACAGACCTCGCCCGGAGGAAACGCACAATGTCTTCCCGCCGATACCGCCGCTCCGCCCGCGGTCCAATACGATAACCCTTCAATAATTTTCGGTCGTTCCAGCGCCTCACCGTACTGGGATGGACATTAAGTATGCCGGCGACCTCTCCAGTAGTCAGCATGCTTCTTACCTGCTGACAATGCCTCACTGGCTACCATTCCTCTCTGCTTACGGTCTCCGGGATGGCGCTGCTGCCAAACCAGTTGAGGAACACGGCGTCCGGAGGAGCATCCTTGAGAATATCTCTCTTGACACCCTCATACTGACCCTGATAGGTGGTCACCTGCTCCCCTCTGTCATCAAAGACCATGACCAGGTCATTCCTCAACCTTATTACTGTTTGTATCATATTGCCACCTTCCTTCTTCTATCTCTGGTCACCACTTCCATCTTAAAGCCGCGCGATTAATTCCTCATAAAAGAGGCATAGAAACTCTGTTAAAATCAGCAGCGATGTACCGGCCATTTCTTCCCGTGCCCGGCTTTGTGCTATACTAATCAGAGCCAGCCGGACGGCTGGATGCTTCATCAGTCCCGGGAGGTGGCATGAGCAAGCTGATAGATAGACTTGCCCAGACTGCGGAAACGGTTTCCCTGCCGATGGGGTTCAGGGCAACCAGGCTTGCTCCGACAAGGCCGAAAATGGTGCTTGTTGTCTATGTTGAGCCAGCAGTTAATATCACGCCACTGGTTGATTACGTTTCCAGTGCCGATGCCGCCGTCATTGCCCAAACCAGCACGGCGAAGGATATCGGCCGGTCCCTGCCCGATACGGTCTGGGGACTGTGGCTGGAGGAAAAAAGCCGCCCGCAGACAAAAGGCTCAATCGAGGCCGGCGCCGATTTTGTCATACTGCCTCTTTATTCGGAGTTCAGCCTTCCTGGCATCGAGAAGGCGGGTAAAATACTGCTCGCAGAGCCATCGATGAGTGAAGGCCTGATAAGAACGCTAAACGAACTGCCGGCGGACGCGGTACTGCTTGCCGGTGACGAAGAAGAAAGAGCCGCCATTACCTGGCATCAGCTCATGCTCTGTCAGCGCTTTGCCGACCTTCTATCCAAACCGCTGCTCCTGGCGGTGCCCGCATCAGTGAACTGCGAGGAGCTCAAGGCTCTGTGGAAAGCAGGGGTGAACGGGGTGGTTATCTCAGTGAAAACGGTGAAACAGGCGGAAAGGCTGAAGGAACTGCGTCAGATAATCAATGCTGCGGACTTCGCCGCACGACCGCGAAAAAAGGCGGCCGCCCTGCTGCCGCGTATGGGTGAGGAAACCAGCACCACGGCAGCCGATGAAGAAGAAGAAGAGGAAGAGTAATCTTTTCTCCTGAGCACTTTCAGGAACTGGACTGAGCCTTCTGCCAGGATTTCCCTTCCGTGGTAATCGCCGGCGCAATCACCATCTCCGCCTGGTGCATGTCCCGGATGGTGGTTACCCCGCAGACGCCCATCGCGGTGCGGATGGCCCCAACGATATTCTGGCTGCCATCGGTTACCGACGTTGGACCGAAGAGGATCTGCTCCAGCGTGCCGGTGGTGCCCACTTTAATCCGGGTTCCCCGGGGCAGTGCCGGGTGGGGATGGGCCATGCCCCAGTGATAGCCCAGTCCCGGCGCCTCTTTCGCCTGGGCAAAAATGGAGCCCAGCATCACGGCATCGGCACCGGCGGCCAGCGCCTTGCAGACATCACCGCCCTTGCGGAAGCCGCCATCTGTGATTACGGGCACGTATCTGCCCGTCTCGCGGAAGTACTGGTCCCTGGCCGCCGCACAGTCGATGGTCGCCGTCACCTGAGGGACACCGACGCCGAGAACCTCCCGGGTGGTGCAGGCCGCACCCGGCCCGACGCCGACTAAAAGCGCCGAGATACCGGTCCGCATCAACTCAAGGCAGGCACTGTAGCTGACGCAGTTACCAACCACCACCGGCAACGGGGTCATCTCCCGCAGCTCGGAGAAAATCAGGCCGCGGTAGCTTTTGGAAACGTGGCATGCCGTGGTCACGGTGGACTGCACAAACAGTATATCTGCCCCGGCCTCGGCCGTAATCGGCGCAAAGTGCTTGGTGTTGGCCGGCGTCACCGAAACGGCACAGGTCCCGCCCTGTCTTTTGATTTCCTGAACTCGCTGGCCGATCAGGTTTTCCTTGATTGGCTCGGCATAGATTTTCTGCATCAGCCCGGTCACTTCGGACTGCGGAGCCTGCGCAATTCGGGCCAGCACCTCGCCCGGGTTCTCATAGCGCGTCTGCACCCCTTCAAGATGGAGCACGGCAAGGCCACCCATCTTGCTCAGCGTCACGGCGAAATTCACATCGGTTACCGCGTCCATGGCCGAAGCGATAATGGGCAGAGAGAACGTGTAATTCTCGATGGTCAGTTCGATATTGGTCTGGTCAGGGTTGACCGTGATGTCTCCAGGGACGATAGCTACTTCATCAAAGCCGTAAGCACGCCGCAGCTGTTTATACTGGGGGGATTCCATCTTTTTTGGCACCATTTAAATATCAACTATAGCAAAAGCCGGGTGGCAAGTCAAGAAATCTTATCCCCAAAGGCAAAGCTAGACAGGCCAGGAAGCGTAAGCTATAATACTTACGTTGGGGAAATTGAGCATTCATGCCTAATTTATACGTGGTAGCAACTCCTATCGGCAATCTGGAAGACGTATCTCTGCGCGCCCTGCGCGTTCTGCGTGAAGTCAAACTGATCGCCGCCGAGGATACGCGCAAAACAAAACGGCTGCTGAACGCTTACCATATCCAAACACCGACGACCAGCTACCATGAGCACAATAAAAAGACCAAACTTGATTATATTTTAAATCGCTTAAAGGAAGGGGATGTGGCCCTGGTTTCCGAGGCCGGAATGCCGGGAGTATCCGACCCCGGCTATGAGCTTATCGGCGCCGCAAATCGAACCGGTATCCCGGTTATCCCGGTGCCCGGTCCGTCAGCGGTCATCACGGCCCTGGTGGTCTCCGGACTGCCCACGGACCGTTTTCTCTACCTCGGTTTTCTGCCCCGCAGAGCCGGTGCCCGCAAACAGGCACTGCAATCAGCGGCCCAGGAAACGGGAACCCTGATTATCCTGGAAGCACCGCATCGCTTGCCGGCGACGCTCAACGACCTGAAGATGGTCCTTGGCGACCGACAGCTCGCGGTCTGCCGTGAACTCACCAAACTTCACGAAGAGGTGTTTCGGGGGACCATAAGTCAGGCTATCGACCGCTTCACCGAGCCCAGAGGTGAATTTACCCTGGTTATTGAGGGGAAAAGAGAAGAAAAACCCCGGAAATCGAATGCTATCATTGAGAAACGGCTGCGTGATATGTGCCAAAGTGGTGTCAAGGCAAAGGAAGCCACCGCCAGAGTGGCCGGGGAGACCGGCCTTTCCCGCCGTGAGCTGTACCGGACATGGCTGAAATTGAATAAAGTTTCAGATAAAAAACAGAATCCGTGTCAAAGTCTGGAGAGGAGTTGAGCAATGCGCCGTGGGTGTATTTCACTGGGGGAAGTAAAATGTGATGAATGTCAGCGCCTCATCCCCTATCCCGAGCGATACCTTGCCGTCGATGAAAGAGACGGAATCGAAGAAGAGGAAGGGGAGACAAGGCGGTACTGCGTTGACTGCTGTCTGAAGAAGGGTTACGCCCAGTACAAAATGGAAAAAGGGGAGCAGATACTGAACTTCCTTGAGTCTGGCATTCCAGAACATGAGTGAGGTCTCCTGATGAGTGAGAAAATTTTCATTGGCGTTGCCTGGCCATATGCCAACGGTTCGCTTCATCTGGGGCAGGTTGCCGGTGCCTATCTGCCCCCGGATATCTTTGCCCGCTATCATCGAACCAAAGGCAATGAGGTGCTGATGGTCTCGGGCTCGGACCAGCACGGCACGCCCATCACCATCAAGGCCGAGCAGGAAGGGCGAAAACCGGGCGAAATTGCCGACAGGTACCACCAGCAGTTCCTTGAGTCCTGGCAGAGGCTCGGCATATCGTTTGACCTCTTCACCACCACCGGCACGGAAAACCACGCCAGAGTTACCCAGGACATCTTCCTTACCCTGCTCGACCGCGGATATATTTTCAGGAATACGCTATCGCAGTCTTACTGTCCCAACTGCCAACGCTTCCTCGCCGACCGCTATATCGAGGGGACGTGCCCGTACTGCAACTCCCCCGGCGCGCGCGGTGACCAGTGCGAGGCCTGCGGCAAACCACTCAGCCCCGCCGAGCTCATCGACCCCCAATGCCGCATCTGCGGCACCACGCCCGTCTTCCGGGATACCGAGCACTTTTTCCTCAAGCTGACCGCCTTTAATGAACGACTTCTGGACTGGATAAAGCAGCAGACACACTGGCGACCGAACGTGCTGAATTTCAGCCTGCGTTATCTTGAGGAAGGGCTGAAAGACCGGGCCATTACCCGTGATATAGACTGGGGGGTAGCCATACCCGTGGCCGGCTTTGAAAACAAAAGAATCTACGTCTGGTTTGAGGCCGTCATCGGCTACCTGTCTGCCGCCAAAGAATGGGCTGCCTTGAGCGGCGATGGCGAAAAATGGCGCGAGTTCTGGCAGGACCGCGATACCAAGAGCTACTATTTCATCGGTAAGGACAACATCCCCTTTCATTCCCTCATCTGGCCGGCAATGCTGATGGGCTACGGGGATAACCTGAACCTTCCCTACGACGTCCCGGCCAATGAGTTCCTGACCATTGAAGGCAGGAAGCTGTCCACCAGCAAAAACTGGGCCGTCTGGCTGCTTGACTACCTCGACCGCTACGACCCCGACCCCCTGCGCTATCTTCTCTCCATCAATATGCCGGAGACGTCCGATACCGATTTTTCCTGGCGCGAGTTTGTGCGCCGCAATAACGATGAGCTGGTGGCCACGTACGGCAACCTGGTACATAGAGTGCTCACCTTTGTTTACCGTAACTTCGGCGGCAGCGTGCCGGAACCCGGAGAATTAGATGCCCTTAGTAAGAGCGTCATGGCAGATTCAAAAGCTTTCCTTAGTGAGATAGGCGAGCTCATATCAAAATGCCATTTTAGGCAAGCAATAATGCGAGCTATGCTTTTAGCCCAAGAGACAAACCGATACCTCGATGGAAAGTCGCCCTGGTTAGTAATCAAAGAAAATAAACAGGCTGCCGCTAATTCTCTATACGTAGCTCTTCAGGTAATTACACAGTTAAAAACCATGCTCTATCCCTTCCTGCCCTTCAGCTCCCAGAAGCTGCACGAGTATTTAGGTTTTACGGGAAGCATTGAAGATTACGGCTGGAAGCCTCAGGCACTGCCGCCAGGACAAAAATTGCTTTCTCCCCAGCCACTATTCTCCAAGCTTGACGACAGCCTGGTGGAGGAAGAGGCCAAGAAGCTCGGCCAGCCCCCATCGTAGGTGAGAAAGGAGGCCTGTGGAGCTCAACGGAATATACCGGTCCATACAGGATGACCTGTCCCAGGTGAAAGAGTCCCTCAGGTCGATTATTAAAGTTGATTTCCCCTGGCTTGCCAAGCAACTGGACTATGTGGTGGGCGGCGGCGGGAAAGGAATTCGGCCGGCCCTGACGCTGCTGTCAGGCAAGTTTTACCAGTATAATCTGAAATACCTGCTGCCCATGGCCGTGTCCGTTGAGCTCATGCACACGGCAACCCTCATCCACGATGACGCCATCGATAAGTCAATGTCGCGTCGCGGCCGGGCTACGATATACAAGCTCTGGGGCACGGAGCCGGCAGTTCTCCTCGGCGATTACCTTTTCGCCAAGGCAGGTGAATTTGTCGCCGATACCCAGTGCCCGCGAGTCATCAAGCTCTTTTCACAGACGCTGGCCACCATCTCCAGCGGTGAGCTGAACCAGTTCTTCAGCGCCTACAATCTGAAACAGACCCGGGAACAGTATTTCAAGAAGATATCCGGTAAAACCGCCTCCCTGTTCTCCCTCGCCACCGAGTCAGGCGCCGTCCTGAGCGGTGCACCGGAGAAGTCAGTAAAAATACTCAGAGACTACGGGCATTACCTGGGCATTGCCTTTCAGATTGTGGACGATATCCTGGACTTCATCGGCACCGAGGAAGAGCTGGGCAAGCCGGTTGGCTCGGATTTAACCCAGGGAACTCTTACCCTGCCGGCGATGCTGCTGCTGGAACGCTACCCGGAAGACAATCCGGTGAAACGGCGCTTTGAGAATAAAGAGGACCACGATAACATCCAGCAGGCGATAGAACTGATACGAAATTCCCCGATAGTGGACGAGTGCTACGCCATGGCTTCAGAATACAGTGCCCGGGCCTGCCAGAAACTAAATGGCCTGCCGGAAGACAGCAGTCGGGATGCGCTGCTTGGGCTGGCCCAGTACGTCGTCGCCCGCAGAAAATAAGCGCCGGTTATCTTCACTTCCCTTCCCACACGCTGCCGTCGAGATACGTTTCTTCTTTACTTGTGGGCAGTCCCTGCTTGAACCGGTCAATGGCATACTGACAGGCAGCAAACCCCTCGGCGCGGTGTGCGGAAGCTACAGCCACGACCAGGTTGATGTCACCGACATTCAGCCGGCCGACCCGGTGATAAATGGCCACATTGTCCACCGGCCACTTCCGCTTGATTTCGTCAGCGATTTCACGCAGCCTTTTCTCCGCTTTACCGGAAACGTCCTCATAGGTTACGGATTGAACCTGCTTGCCCCGGGAATGGTCGCGAATCAGGCCCACGTAGGTAACGACGCAGCCACTGCGGCGAGCCTTGACCTCATTTACCACGGCTTCCGTTGAAATAGGCTGTTCGGTAATTTTAATCATCTATACTCCCCGAGAATTATAGCTTAAAGGGTACAGTAAATAAAAAAAGAGGGGGCTACGCCCCCTCTCAGTGTCGCTCACCGGTCTTAATCAGGAACCGCCGGTGTCTGTTTCGGGACAAGGCGAGGCACTATGGGGGCCTTCTCGGGTCTGGTGGCCGGCTCGGCTTCACCCACCGGCTCTACCGGCACCGGCCTGGGTTCCGGCCTGGCCTTCTTTGCTGGCCGCAGCACAGTCTCACTGAGGACAGCCTCCAGCTCCTCCCCCTCCAGCGTCTCTTTAACCATAAGCTGCCCTGCAATCGATACCAACCTGTCGTGGTATTTAGTCAGAATTTCTCGGGCGGTTTCGTGAGCCTGCTGGATAATATGGTCTATTTCCTCATCAATGGCATCGGCAATCTTATTACCGTAGTCCCTTTGCTCTGAAATCTCACGACCGAGGAAGACCATCTCTTGCTTATCCCCGAAAGTACGCGGCCCCAGCTTGTCACTCATCCCAAAGTCAGTTACCATCCTGCGGGCAATCTCGGTAGCTCGCTTAATATCATCATAAGCCCCGGTAGTTACCTCGTTAAAGATCAAACTCTCAGCAGTATAGCCACCAAGGAAAGTAGCCAACATGTCCTTAATTTGAGCACGTGTCGTCAGGTAGCGGTCTTCAATGGGCAGCTGGCGCGTATGACCGAGTGAAATGCCCCGCGCCACAATGGAAATCTTGTGCACCGGGTCGGCGTTGGGCAGCATCTTGGCCACCAGAGCATGCCCGGCTTCATGATAGGCGGTAATCTCTTTCTCCCTCGGGCTTATCTTACGGCTCCTTCTCTCCGGCCCGGCAATCACCCGGTCCACTGACTCTTCAAATTCACGCATGCCGATGGCATCCTTATTGCGCCTGGCAGCCAGAATAGCCGCCTCATTGACCAGATTGGCCAGGTCGGCGCCGCTCAGGCCCACCGTACCCTTGGCCAGAACTTCCAGGTCAACGTCTTTATCCAGCGGCTTGCCATTGGCGTGGACTTTAAGAATGGCCACCCGACCATTGATATCCGGCCGGTCCAGAATGACCCTGCGGTCAAAGCGACCGGGCCTCAAAAGCGCCGGGTCAAGGATGTCCGGTCGGTTGGTGGCGGCCATGACAATCACGCTGGTATTGGTATCAAAGCCGTCCATCTCCACCAGAATCTGGTTGAGGGTCTGCTCTCTCTCATCGTGGCTGCCGCCCAGACCGGCACCGCGGTGGCGGCCCACCGCGTCAATCTCATCAATGAAAATGATGCAGGGAGCATTGCGTTTAGACTGGTCAAAAAGGTCGCGCACCCTCGAAGCGCCGACGCCAACAAACATCTCCACGAATTCACTGCCGCTGATGGAGAAAAACGGCACATCGGCTTCACCGGCCACCGCCCTTGCCATCAGGGTTTTGCCCGTGCCCGGCGGCCCGACGAGCAGCACCCCTTTCGGGATACGCGCGCCCAGCGCCTGGAACTTCTCCCGCGATTTGAGAAATTCAACCACCTCCAACAGTTCCTGCTTGGCCTCCTCCACGCCAGCCACATCGTCAAAGGTCACCGTGGGCCGGTTGGCCGGGAAGAGCCGGGCGCGGCTCCGGCCAAAACTCATCGCCTGGTTATTTGCCCCTCTTGCCTGACGGAATAGGAAGAATAACAGGCCGCCGAAGATGATAAGCGGCAGGAAATTGAGCATCAGGCTTCCCCAGTTGATGCCTGATGACCCTTTGACATTCACCACGATGCCTTCCAGGTTGAGACCCTCGATCTCATAGATACTGGAATTGCTCTCCTTGAATGACCTTAGCTCGGTATCATCAGCCGTGGTGATGAGCAGCAAATCATCCTCCACCGTAATCTCAACGATTTCCTTGCTCTGCGACATGGCAATCACTTCGCTGAGGGGCACTTCCTCAGGCTTGTTCGCCGATGGCAGGAGATAGGAGAACAGCGCCACTGCCGCCAGCAGAATGGCGATGTAAATCAAGCTGCTCCGTTTCCAGTTAGGCTTCACGCTTCACTCCTCATACTGGCTCTTGTAGCTCCTTCGATTATACCACAAATATACCATGCATTTGTATTCGCGGATAATCACAGGCTATTATAGGTCGCCTGCAAGAGCAGCGCGTTTTCTCCATATCCCCCAATATCGCCGAGCCAGCGGTCAGATTCGAACTGACGACCGGCGGTTTACGAAACCGCTGCTCTACCCCTGAGCTACGCTGGCCCAAGGCAAAGTATAGCATAAATGCAGCCACACATGAAGTTGGGTGTTCGAGTTATGTTAAAAGACTCGATGGTTTGACACACCTGAAAGGGCAATGCTATGATTTTTGTTTGGTGGCTGCTTTCAATTAGCGAACCAAAGAGGTTTCTCATGATAAGTGACCTAGTCTATGAATTGGTGCAAATCCCGGGTCCCATCGGCTTTGAAGTCCGGGTAGCCAAGCGGCTCCAGGAGCTGCTTAAAGACCACGTTGATGAAATCTATTCTGATAAAATCGGCAATCTTATCGCCAGGAAAAAGGGAACTGAAGGGAAGCACTCACTGGCCCTGGTGGCCCATATGGACCAGGTCAGCATGGTGGTGCAGAAGGTAGATGAATATGTCTGGTTTGATAAGATAGGCTGGATTGATTTTGGCAACCTGCCCGGGACGCCGGTGCTCATCCTGGGAGCCGACCGGGATATTCCCGGCGTGGTCTGCGCCAGCAGCACCGTTGGCCGCCGTGAAATGGGCGCCCTCTGGATAGACGTCGGCGACCGTCAGGAATCTGTCTCGGTAGGTGACCCTATCGTTTATGACCACCCCCCGCGCTGGCTCGATGATGATAAAACGATACTGGCCAGCCCCTCCATTGACGACCGCGTGGGCTGCGCCGTCCTCATTGAGGTGGCCCGAAAGCTGACCAAGCCGACGCGCCACGATATTTACTTCGTCGGTTCGGTCCAGGAGGAAATAGGCTCTCAGGGAGTCAGACACTTTCTGCGAAAAGTAACGCCCGACTGGTTCATTGCTCTGGACACGGGCTTTGCCCAGGATACCGTGCCCGATATCCAGCGCTCGGTGCCGATGAGCACCGGACTGGGCGTGCGCCGACTCGCCTTTGTCCAGCCGGCGACTCCCTACCCGGCCACGGTCAATTTCGCCAGCCCCCGCCTGAACCAGCTATTGATTGACGCTGCCAAAAAGCTTGACATTCCGTTCCACGTTGACGTGAGCACCGGGATTTGGTCCGACCATACTATTGCCTACGAGGTAAACCCGGATATTGAGTCCACATTTATGTTCGTGGCTGCCAGGAGATACAGCCATTCCCCGACCGAAGTGGCCGACTTGAGCAATGCCGGGCGTGCTGTGGAAGTCCTCCACCAGGCAATTGCTGATATGGATAGCTGGAACCAGTGACCAGGGGCAGCGGAAGCAGAACAGGTTTGAATGCAGCACGCTCCTTTTTGACCCGAGGGCCCTTTTCAGAGGGAATTGTATCGGGCATTATAATCTGTCATTTATGTTAAAATCGTCAGATAAGGTACAAGCTGTAAGCAGTCAGGAGGTAAATATTAGTGGTACCAATAAGCTCAAATGAAGCGGAGAAAGACGGAATTCTGGCCGCGGCCAAGCTGATGGCGGTCAGTGCCCGCACCGCCCCCAAAACCAGGGGACTGGACTCAATTAAAACGCTCATTCTGCACGAGCGGGAGGAGTTGGAGAAGCTGGCCGCAGCCATGGAGGAAATCTCCCGCGAGGACCCGGAAAGGCTCGCCTTTTTTAAACGAAATGCCGAGCATGTCAGACAATCGGCCGCGGTGCTGCTCATCGGCGTCACCGGCGAGCCCAAGCGGATGGCGGACCCGCTGAACTGCGGCGCCTGCGGTATGGACTGCGCCGCCATGGTGAAGGCGAAGAAGAGAGACCAGGGCATGATGCGCGGCCCGATGTGCCACATGCAGAGCCTTGACCTGGGCATCGCCCTTGGCTCAGCGGTTAAAACCGCCAGTGAACTCAACATTGACAACCGCATAATGTATTCCATCGGCGCCACCGGCCGCAGAATCAAGTTCATGGACGCCGACCTTGTTATCGGCATCCCGCTGGCGGCGGCGGGCAAGAACCCGTATTTCCCGATGCGATAAGCAAACAAGCCCAGATAAAATGAATATATTATATATGGTAAGACAGTCGTGGTAAGCAAGGTAGGTATAATCGCCAACCCGGCTTCCGGCAAGGATATCAGGCGGCTGGTCGCCTATGCCAGCATAATGGACAACAACGAAAAGACCAGTCAATTACGCCGGATAATCATGGGCATTGACGCCACCGGCGTTGACCAAATCCTGATTATGCCCGATTACTACGGGCTGGGGCAGAGAGCCCTCGACGGCATCGGGAGGAAGAAACTGAACGCCAGAGTCCGCGTGATGGATATGCCGGTCACCTATACCAGTGAGGACTCCACCCGGGCTGCGGAACTGATGAGGAAACGAGGTGTGGGCTGTATTGTCACTCTGGGCGGAGATGGCACCAACCGTGACGTGGCTAAAAAAAGCGGCGATATTCCGCTGGTCCCTATTTCCACCGGCACCAACAATGTCTTTCCGGTGATGGTTGAGGCCACCATCGCCGGCCTTGCCGCCGGTATCGCCGCCCGCAAGCTGGTCGATGACAAAGATATAATCAAAATCCACAAACGCCTGGCCATCATCAAGAACGGGCGGGAAATTGACATGGCCCTGATTGACGCGGTAGTGTTAAATCAGCTATTCGTCGGTGCCCGGGCCATCTGGGAGCTGCCAGAGGTCAGGCAGATAGTCTGCACCAGAGCCGAACCAACCAATCTGGGCATGACCGCCATCGGGGGGAACCTGTGCCCCATCGGGCCTGACGATGCTCAGGGAATGTACCTGCAACTCGGCGATGGCCACCTTAAGGTGAAGGCAGCTATACTGCCCGGTGTTATCCGCCGCGTTGGCATCGAGGAATGGAAACTTCTCGAACCCGGCGATGAGGTCGCCGTAAGTCACAAGCCCTCGGTTATCGCGCTGGATGGAGAAAGAGAGATAACCGTTAAGGATACCGATGAGATTAAGATTCGTCTTCAGCATGATGGCCCGCCGGTAGTCGACATCGAAAAAACCATCCGTGCCGCGGTGGCACAGGGCTTTTTCAAAGATTAAGAGACAAGGGAGGAAAAGATGGCTACGGAAATCAAAATACCACGCGTCGGCATGTCAGTAGCCGATGCCACCATTATTGAATGGCAGTTCAAGGAAGGAGACCGGGTAGAAGAGCGCCAGGTAGTGGTGGTTATCGAGACGGAGAAGGTCAGAACCGACGTTGAATCTCCAGCCAGCGGCTACCTCCATATCATGATGAATGAGGGTGAAGCAGCAGCCGCCGGGCAGACAATCGGCATGCTTACTGAAACCAAAGAGGAACTGGCCAAAATACAGAAAGAGACGCCGGCGGGTAAGCCCGCCGAAGCGGCGAAGTCCGCCGAACCGGTGGCGGCTGAAGCTCCTGCGTCTGAGGCAGCACCACCTAAAGAAGCCGCCCCGGCAACCAGAGGGGAAGAACGCATTCGCATCTCGCCGGTGGCCAGGAAGCTGGCCGAGGAACACGCCATTGATATAACAAAAGTGGCTGGCACGGGGCCGGGCGGCCGAATTGTCCGCGAGGACATCGAAAAGGCAATTGCCACCAAGGAGGCGGCACCGGCACCACCCAAAGCCGCCCCACCAGTCGAAGCCGCCGGAGAAAGAAGGGTGAAGCAGGCCATACCGCTTACCGGGATGCGGGGAACCATCGCCGAGCGCATGCACCACAGCCTCGCCATATCGGCTCAGCTCACCGCGATGGGTGAAATCGATATGGGCGAGATTATCAGGCTGCGCAATAATTTAGTAGCACAGGAAAGCACCCTCGGCACCCGCGTTACCTACACCGATATCCTCGTCTTCGCCATCGCCCGGATACTCCGCAACCACCCGGAAATCAACGCCAGCATTATCGACAAAGAGATAAAAGTCTGGGAAGATATCAATATCGGCGTGGCCACCGCCCTGGAAGACGGGCTCATCGTGCCGGTGGTGAAGCATGCCGACCGCAAGCCTATGGTGGAGATAAGCAAGGAGATAAAGGCGCTTGTCGAGAAAGCAAGGGAGAACAAGCTGAGCGGCGAAGATATCAGCGGTGGCACCTTCACCCTGACCAACCTGGGTGCCCTGGGCAGCGGCTGGACTTTTGAGACCGCCATTATCAACCAGCCGGAATCGGCGATCCTGCGCGTCGGGGCGATAACCGACCGGGCCGTGGTCAGAGACGGGCAAGTCGTCGCCCGGCCGATAATGACCTACAGCCTGACCTATGACCACCGGGTCATCGATGGCGCCATGGCAGCCAAATTCATATCGAGCCTTATCAGTGCCCTGGAAAACCCGACACTGCTTTTAGCCTGATGGCATGGCGATATATCCCGAGGGGGTAAAATAAAATGGAAAACATGAAAAAAGTTGCTCAACAATTCCAAGCCAGCATGGAACGCTTTGACAGGGAGTGGCCCGAGCAGAGGCAGGCCTTTGCCGCACTGACCGAGGCGGCCAAAGCGCCGGGTGAACTGGAACAGAAATACAAATATCTCATCGCTCTGGGTATTTCCGTTGCCGAGCACTGTCACTGGTGCATCGCGGGCAACGTGAAAAACGCGCTGGCCCACGGCGCCACCAAAAAACAGGTCATGGAAGCCGGCTGGGTGGCCGTGCAGATGGGGGGCGGGCCGTCTCTGGCCTATTTGCAGCTGGTGCAGCAGGCGGTTGACGACCTGGGAGCGTAAAGCCACCTGGGGCTAAATAAGCTATATATAGTTACTTACCGGAGGTAATTCGTGGAAGAAAGAGAGCTGGTCATCATCGGCGGCGGACCGGCAGGCTATGTGGCCGCCATCAGGGCCGCGCAGCTTGGCGGCCGGGCCACCGTTATTGAGATGGACGCCCTCGGCGGTATCTGTCTCAACCGGGGGTGCGTGCCGTCGAAAACGCTGCTGCACAGCGCCGAGCTCTACGAGACCATGCAGAAATCGGAGCAGTTTGGCATCACCACCCGTGATATCAGCGCCGACCTGGTTAAAATGCAGGCGCGTAAAAATATGGTCATCAAAACGCACGTATCCGGCGTGGAAAGCTTGCTGAAAGGGAACAAGGTGGAGATTATGAGGGGTCGCGCCAGACTACTGCCTGCCAAGCAGGTGGAAATCGAGAGCGGAGAGGAGCAGAAGCAGGTAATCCAGGCCCGGAAGATACTGCTGGCCACCGGCGGCAAGCCGATGTCTCTGCCCATTCCGGGTGCGGACAGCCCTTCCGGCATAATCAATGCTGAGAAAATCCTCAACCTGGAAAGTGTCCCGAAAAGCATAATCATGATTGGGGGCGGGGTTATCGGCATTGAAATGGCCACCATTCTGGCCAAGCTGGGCTGCCAGGTGAGCATCGTGGAGATGCTCCCCCACATCCTGCCCCTTGAAGATGCCGAGCTGACCTCAATACTGGCCAAAGCGCTTAAAGACGACGGTGTGCAGCTCTACGAAGGCACCAAAGTATCGCAGATAGAAGACAGCTCTGGAGGCAAAACGGCCATTATTTCGGATGGCAAAACAGAACAGAAGTTGGAGGCAGAAGCGGTCGCCATCGCCGTGGGGTACCGCCCGAACACGGATGGCATGGGGCTTGAGGAAGCCAGAGTAACGATAAACAAGGGCGCCATTCAGGTCAATGAGCACATGGAGACCAGCGTCCCGGGTATCTATGCCGCGGGGGATGCCATCGGCGGTATCATGCTCGCTTACGTGGCCATGGAAGAGGGGAGCGTCGCCGCCGAGAATGCCATGGGGCGGAATGCTGCCATTGACTACGGCGTAGTGCCCAGATTCGCCCATAGCCTGCTGGAACTGGCCAGCGTCGGTCTTACCGAGGAAGAGGCTAAATCGCAGGGCTATGAAATAAAAATAGGCCGGTTCCCATTCTCGGCCAACAGCATTGCCACCATCCTGGGTGAGCGGCGCGGCCTGATTAAAATCATCGCCGAGTCGAAGCACGGTCAGATTCTGGGCATTCATATCCTCGGTCCGCGGGCCACCGAGCTCATCGCCGAGGCCACGCTGGCCCTGAAAATGGAAGCCACCGTGCCGGACATCGTCGCCACCCTGCATGCCCACCCCTCACTCTCCGAGGCAATGCACGAGGCTGCCCTCGATGTCACCGGCGAGACGATACATTACCCATCAAAGAACAGGCAATGAAGAAAGTGGGACAGAGAATGCGGTGTGTAGTACGCCATCTGGGGCGAATTGACTACCGTGAGGCATACGAGCTGCAGAAAGGATTGCTTCAGGAGAGATTAAGGGGCCGGATAGCCGATACCCTGCTTCTCCTGGAGCACCCGCCCACCATCACCGTTGGCAAATCGGGCAAGCTGGAAAACATCCGCGCTTCACGGGAAAAACTGGCCGGCGCGGGGGTATCTTTAATCCTCACCGACCGCGGCGGCGATGTCACCTATCACGGCCCTGGCCAGATTGTCGGCTACCCCATCCTGGACCTCAGAGCGAGGAATCGCGACATCCACCAGTACGTCCACAACCTGGAAGAAGTGCTCATCAGGACGCTGGCCGACTATGGTATAAAGTCGGGGCGCGACCACAATCACGCCGGCGTCTGGGTGGACGACCAGGAAATTGCCGCCCTCGGACTCAGCGTTCGCCAGTGGATAACCATGCACGGTTTTGCCCTCAATGTAAACACCGACCTGAATCACTTCGCCCTGATAAACCCCTGCGGTTTCACCGATAAGACGGCCACTTCAATGGCTCAACTTCTGGGACATGAGCTGCCGTTAGACGGGGTAACCGAGCGTTTGCTGGCACACGTCGCCGGGGTCTTCGAGGTTGACCTTGAATTCTGGGATGAACCCGCCGCGGGAACTTATTATGAAAAGAAGACTGCCACCCTGGTTTAAGCAGAGGCTTGCTGACCCCAGCGTCATGTCATCGATGCATGGCCTGCTGGATGGGCTGAGCCTTCACACCATCTGCCAGAGCGCCCTCTGCCCCAACATCGGCCGGTGCTTTACATCGGGCACGGCCACCTTTCTCATCCTGGGAGACGTGTGTACCCGGCGCTGCACCTTCTGTGCGGTAAAGAAGGGGCGCCCCATTCCCGTTGATGAAGCGGAGCCGGAACACCTGCTTAAGGCGGTGATAAAACTGGGGCTGAGCTACGTTGTCATTACGTCAGTTACCAGAGACGACCTGCCCGACGGCGGCGCCTCTCAGTTCGCCCGGACCGTAACCCTGCTTCGGGAAAGCGTGCCCGGCATCACGGTTGAGGTCCTCGTCCCCGATTTTCGCGGTTCAGAAGAGGCCATCCGGACGGTGGCTGAGTCCGGCCCACAGGTCATCAATCACAACGTGGAAACGGTTCCCCGTCTCTACGCCGAAGTCAGACCGGGGGCAGATTACTCACGGTCGCTGGAACTTCTCTATACGGTGAGAAAGCTGGACCCGGCAGCTGTCACCAAGTCCGGCCTCATGCTCGGGCTGGGTGAGGGCAGAGAGGAAGTCATCGAGGTGATGAGCGACCTCAGGGAAGCGGATTGCGACCTGCTGACCATAGGGCAGTACCTCCAGCCCTCCGCTCAGCATCATCCGGTGATTCGATTCATACCTCCGGAGGAATTCAGCGAGTATGAAGTTGTCGGCCGGGAGATGGGGTTCGCCGAGGTCGCCTCATCGCCTCTGGTCAGGAGTTCCTACCGGGCCGCCGAGCTTTACGATAAGGCGAAAGCCTGAAAAAACGCCTTTCACTTATAATGCAGCAGAAAAGGAGATTGCTATGAGAAAAAATCGACTGAGAGAGCTCCTGAACGCCGGCAAGCCAACCGTCGGCACCCACGTGATAACCACATCGCCCGAGGTCGTTGAGGTAATCGGGCACTCCGGCCTCTTCGATTACATTGAGTTCAGCGGGCAGTACGCCACCTGGAGCCTTTCCCAGCTTGACAACTTCGCACGGGCGGTGGACCTGTTCCCCCATATGTCGTCCATGATGAAGGTCGAACAGGACCCGAGGCTGTTCATCACCAGCCGGTCGCTCAGCGCCGGCATCCCGAACATACTGTTTGCCGACTGCCGTTCCGCGGATGATGTCAGGCAGTGCCTCCGCATGGTGAGGGCGGCCACCCCCGAGGACAACGGCTTTCAGGGCTGCGTCATGCGGCGCATCAGCGGCTTTGTCCTTGAACTCGGCACCGAGGCCTGGGTCAGAACGCTCCGGGAGGCGGTCATCGCCATCATGGTGGAAAAGGCAAGCCTGGTGGAACAGATGGACGAGGTGCTCTCCATCGAAGGGCTGGACATGATTCAGTTTGGCCCGTGTGATTTCTCGGTAAGTACGGGAAGGGCGGGAAAGATGGGCAGCCCCGAGATACAGCGCCAGCAAAAGGATATAATCGAGCTGGCGCTCAAAAAGGGCGTCCACCCCCGCGTGGAGATTCATGATTTCGAGCAGGCCCGGGAATTCATTGAGATGGGCGTCCGCCATTTCTGCATTGGCTGGGACCTGATGACCATCTACCAGTGGTGCCGGAAGCAGGGGGAGGGACTGCGCCGCCTGGTCGGTGAGACATAAGCGCAACCGAAGCCTGCTATAGATATTGACAACCAATCTGAACTTGTGGTAAACTTTCCTCTTGGATATTTGGCCTTCAGCAGTAGCTGATGGATTGAATCGTTCGGTTTGGTCCGTCGTTTTAAATTTGTGGATGAGCCAAGGCTCATCCATTAAAATTGTAAGGCAGGAGGAGAAAGCTTGCCGACTATCAATCAGTTGATACATAAAGGGCGAAAGCAGGTCACCAGGAAGACCAAATCGCCGGCGCTGCGCTTTACCTATAATGCGCTGAAAAACCGGATGCTTGAGGGCAAGGGCTCGCCGCAGAAGCGGGGGGTCTGCACCCAGGTCAGGACCATGACGCCCAAGAAACCCAATTCGGCGCTGCGTAAGATAGCCAGGGTCAGGCTGACCAACCAGATGGAAGTGACTGCCTATATTCCGGGCGAAGGCCACGAACTGCAGGAGCACTCGGTAGTGCTGATTCGCGGCGGACGCGTCAAGGATTTACCCGGCGTCCGCTATCACATCGTGCGCGGTGCGCTTGACACCAGCGGCGTCGCCAACCGCCGACAGGGCCGCAGCAAATACGGCAGCAAAATGGCAAAAGAGAGAGCGGAAATAGCCTAAACAGAGGAGCATAGCATGCCAAGGCGTGCCCAACCAGAAAAAAGAGAGTTAGAGCCGGATCCAAAATATCATAATGTGACCGTATCCAGGTTGATAAACAAGATAATGACGTGCGGTAAGAAAAGGACCGCGGAAACAATCGTGTACGGTGCGCTTGATATCCTGGAAGAACGTTCGAGCAAAGACCCGGTGACGGCGCTGGAACAGGCGGTGAAAAACGCCACGCCGCTGCTTGAGGTAAAGCCCCGCCGCGTCGGTGGTGCCACCTATCAGGTGCCCGTGGAAGTACGCCCTGACCGCGGTCTCTTTCTGGCACTGAGCTGGCTTTTGAAATCAGCCAGGGCGAGAAAAGGCAAGTCAATGACGGAAAGGCTGGCTGAAGAGCTGGCTGATGCGCTGCGTGGTGAAGGTACCACGATTAAGAAACGCGAGGATACCCACAGAATGGCCGAGGCAAACCGCGCCTTCGCCCATTACCGATGGTAAAAGGTGAACGACCATTAGCACGAAAACCATGACGAAGAACCCGATTCCAGTAAAGGCAAAAGCGATGCCAAGAAGCTTTCCCTTAGAAAAAATCAGAAATATAGGGATTATTGCCCATATTGACGCCGGCAAGACCACCGTTACCGAGCGGATACTGTACTATACCGGTCGTACCTACAAAATTGGAGAGGTGGACACCGGGACCGCGGTGATGGACTGGATGGAGCAGGAGCGTCAGCGTGGCATTACCATAACTGCGGCCGCGACCACCTGCTACTGGCAGGACCACCGCATCAACATCATCGATACGCCGGGCCACGTGGACTTTACCGCTGAGGTGGAACGAAGCCTCAGGGTGCTGGACGGCGGCGTGGTGGTCTTTGACGGCGTGGCCGGAGTCGAGGCACAGTCAGAGACGGTCTGGCGGCAGGCCGACCACTATCGCGTGCCCAGAATCTGTTTTATCAATAAAATGGACCGCGTCGGCGCCAATTTCAAACGTACCATTTCCATGATTGAAAAGCGTCTGAAAGCCAAACCACTGCCCATCCAGCTTCCTCTGGGCAGCGGTGAATCATTTGAAGGCGTAATCGACCTCATAGAGGACAAGGCCTGGCATTACGACGGCAATCCTGATTCAGAGCTAGAAGAGACCGCCATTCCGGATGCCGAGCGAAAACGCTGCGATGAATACCGCCTTGCCCTGATTGAAAAGCTGGCCGAGCACGATGACCACATCCTGGAAGCCTACCTGGAGGGTCATGAGGTCAGCCCATCGATAATAAGACAGGCGCTACGCAAAGTTACTCTGGCCAATAAAGGCGTGCCCATTCTCTGCGGCAGTGCTCTGCGGAACAAAGGCGTACAGCTGCTGCTTGATGCCATCGTCAGCTACCTCCCCTCCCCTCTTGACATGCCACCGGTGCTGGCCATCGATGCTGAATCAGAAGCCGAGGTCACCCGCCCGGTCAGCGATGAGGCCCCGTTTTCCGCCCTCGCTTTCAAAATTGTTACCGACCCGTTTGTCGGCAGGCTGGTCTACCTCAGGGTTTATTCCGGCATAATGAAAGCAGGCAGCATGGTTCTGAACTCAACGTCGGGCAAGCGGGAACGCATCGGGCGATTGCTCCTGATGCATGCCAACCGTCGTGAGGAGGTAGATGAGGCCGATACCGGAAGCATCGTGGCCACCCTGGGTTTGAAGAACACCTTTACCGGTGATACCCTCTGCGATATGGCACAGCCGGTGCTGCTGGAATCAATTCGATTCCCCGAGCCGGTTGTTTCTATTTCCATTGAACCCAAGACCAGGGCCGACCAGGATAAGATGGCCAGCGCTCTGCAAAAGCTGACCGAAGAGGACCCCACCTTTAAAGTCACCTTCAACGAGGAAACGGGACAGACCATCATCTCCGGCATGGGCGAGCTTCACCTTGAGGTCATCGTCAACCGGCTGATAAGCGAGTTCGGCGTCGGTGCCAAGGTAGGCAAGCCGCGGGTCGCCTACAAGGAGACGATTACGGAGCCAATTCAGGTTGAGGGCAGGTTCGTGCGGCAGAGCGGGGGGCACGGCCAGTACGGGCACGTCTGGCTGGAGCTCGAGCCCCTGAGCCGGGGCAGCGGCTTCCAGTTTGTTAACGCCATCAAGGGTGGTGTCATTCCCAAGCAGTACGTTCCGGCCGTTGAGGCAGGCGTAAAGGAGGCCATGGAGACCGGCGTCCTCGCCGGTTATCCACTGGTCGATATCAAAGCCGCCATCTATGACGGCAGCTACCACGAAGTTGACTCCTCCGAGCTCGCTTTTAAAATGGCCGGCTCTCTGGCGTTAAGAAACGGGGTCAGGAAAGCCAAACCGGTTCTCCTTGAGCCCATCATGATGCTGGAAGTGGTCGCGCCAGAGCAGTTCCTGGGAGATATCATCGGTGACCTCAATGCCAAGCGGGGACACATCGAGCATATTGACGCCCAGGGTGATGTGTACGTCATCCGCTGCCTGATACCGCTGGCCGAGACCTTCGGCTATGCCACCAGATTGAGGTCGCTCACCCAGGGCAGAGCAACGCACTCCCTGGAATTTTATAAATATAGAGAATTACCGGCGGAATTGACCGAAGAAATAACCGAACAGGCAGTGGGGAGAGGATATGCCTAAACAGAAAATCCGCATCAAGCTGAAGGGATTTGACCACCGGATAGTTGACCAGTCGGCGGCGCAGATCGTCGATGCTGTGGAGCGTACCGGCGCGGTGGTGGTGGGTCCGGTACCTCTGCCCACCCATATCAAGAAGTACAGTGTCATACGCTCCACGTTTATCGACAAAGACTCACAGGAGCAGTTTGAGATACGGACACACAAGCGCATCATTGACATTGTGGAGACCACCTCGAAGACAATTGATGCTTTAACCAGACTGAACCTGCCCTCCGGAGTGGAGATAGATATCAAGTTATAGCAGAGCGAAAAAGATGGCGCAGGGAATTATCGGCAAAAAACTGGGCATGTCACAGGCCTTCCGTGACGACGGTACAATGGCGGCAGTAACCGCCATTGAGGCCGGGCCGTGCACTATCGCCCAGGTGAAGACGGCGGAGAAAGATGGCTATAATGCCATTAAGCTCGGCTTCGGCGAAGGCAAACGGATTAGCTCATCGCAGCGCGGGCAACCCAAAGGGGGCGGCCAGTTCAAACATCTCCGTGAATTCAGGCTGGATGATATCAATGACATGGAAGAGGGACAGAAGATAGACGTCAGCCTTTTTAAGAAGGGTGACCTGGTTGATATCACCGGCCTTTCCAAAGGCAAGGGCTTTGCCGGCGTGGTTAAAAAGTACGGCTTTGCCGGCGGGCCCAAGACGCACGGTCAGTCTGACCGGCACCGCGCTCGAGGTTCCATCGGCGCCAGCGCTTCGCCTGGCCGCGTCTTCAAAGGAATGCGCATGGCCGGCCACATGGGTGACCAGCGCGTGACGGTGCAGAACCTTGAGGTGTTTCAGGCGGACCCGGAACGTAATCTCCTGCTAATCGAGGGGGCCGTACCGGGTGCCCGAAATGGCCTGCTGCTCATCAAGAAAGCGAGGAGGGGGAAGTAGGAAGGTGCAGATCCCAGTCTACAGCCTCACCGGCGAGGTTGCTGACCACATTGAAATCAGCGACCAGGTCTTTGCCGTGCCTTTCAACGAAGGCGTGGTGCACCAGGTCATGGTCGGGCAGCTGGCGAATGCCCGTCAGGGTACCGCCTCAACCAAGACCAGAAGCGAGGTTCAGGGCAGCAGCCGTAAGCTGTTCCGCCAGAAAGGCACCGGACAGGCACGAGCGGGCGGGCGTCGGTCACCAACGCGGCGGGGAGGAGGCATCATTTTCGGACCAAGGCCGCGGGACTATCAGCAGGACACGCCGAGAAAGATGCGCCGTCTGGCCCTGAAGTGCGTTCTATCGGCTAAAGTGAAGGATGAAGAGCTGAAAGTGGTACAGGAACTGAAGCTTGAGCCAAAGACGAAATACATGGTGCAGATTCTGAGTGCCCTCGGTGCCGATTCTTCAGCACTGGTGGTAACAGATGGCCCGGAGGAGCACGTGATTAAAGCATCACGCAATATCAAAGGAATCAAGACGATGCCGGCAAATCTGCTCAGCGTTATTGACATCCTCTCCTGTAAAATGATATTGATGACGGTATCCGCGGTACGCCGCGTGGAAGAGCTGTGGGGCGAAAAAATAGCCGAAGAGGTAAGCGATGCATCTGTTTGACATCTTACAGCGCCCGCTGATAACGGAGAAAAATACCATACTTCAGGCGCAAAATAAATATGCTTTTGAGGTGGCCGAAAGGTCAACCAAGCCTCAGATCAAGCAGGCTGTGGAAAAAGCGTTTCGAGTGAAAGTAGCCGACGTTAATGTCATCAAGGTCGCCGGGAAGACCAGGAGAGTAGGCAGACGACTGTACAACACCCCACCCTGGAAGAAAGCAATCGTCACCTTAAGAGCCGGCGATAAAATAGAGTTCTTTGAAGGTGTTTAGAACGGGAAAAGGGGGATATTGAGTGGCCATCAAAGTATTCCGTCCCACCTCGCCCGGCCGGCGGGGAATGAGCGGCTCTACATTTGAAGAGATAACCAAGGATAAGCCGGAAAAATCGCTGACGGCGCCGCTGAAGAAGCGAGCTGGGCGTAATAACCAGGGGAGAATCACCGTTCGCCACCGGGGTGGTGGAGCGAAGCGGAAACTCCGCGTGATTGACTTCAAGCGGGATAAAACCGGCGTGCCGGGCAGAGTGGCGGCCATTGAGTACGACCCGAACCGCTCCGCCCGAATTGCGCTCATTTACTACGCCGACGGCGATAAGCGATATATACTCGCCCCGGCCGGGATGAACATCGGTGACACGGTCCTGTCCGGTCCGGATGCCGAAGTAAGGCCGGGCAACGCGCTGCCATTGAAAGCCATTCCGAGCGGCACCCTCATCCACAATATCGAGATAGAGAAAGGAAAAGGCGGACAGATGGTGCGGAGCGCCGGCGCGGCAGCACAGCTGATGGTCAAGGAAGGCGACTATGTCCTGTTAAGAATGCCTTCCGGGGAAATGCGCCGCGTCCGCGGCGACTGCATGGCAACTATCGGGCAGGTGGGCAATGTTGACCACCAGAATATCACGCTGGGTAAGGCGGGGCGAAGACGGCTGATGGGCTGGCGGCCCACGGTGAGGGGCTCGGCAATGTCGCCGCGGGACCATCCGCACGGTGGCGGCGAAGGAAGAAGCCCGATAGGGATGCCCGGCCCGAAGACGCCGTGGGGGAAACCGGCGCTCGGCTACCGCACCCGCAAACCAAAAGCGTCTGATAAATTGATTGTAAAACGGAGAAAGGGTAAGTAGAGGCAGGCAATGTCACGGTCGATAAAAAAGGGACCATATATTGATGCCAAACTGATGAAGAAGGTGGAGGCCGTCATCAGGTCCGGCCAGAAAGCAGTCATCAAAACCTGGGCACGCTCCTCCACCATTACGCCACAGATGGTGGGCCTGACCATCGGCGTGCACGACGGCCGAAGGCACCTGCCCATCTTTATCACCGAGAACATGGTGGGGCACAAGCTTGGTGAGTTCGCTCTGACCCGGACCTTCCGCGGTCATGTCTCCAGGTCAGAAAAGGCAAGCCAGGTAAGAAGATAACAGGCTATTACGGGTAAGGTATAGAATGCAGGTACAAGCTTTTGCCAAAGACACGGGGATATCGGCGCACAAGATGCGCCCGCTGATCAATATGGTGCGGGGCAAAACGGTGGACGAAGCGCTGACTTTGCTCAGGTTTGCTCCGTCACCGAACGCCCGTGTGGTGGCCAAGACGGTAAAGTCCGCCGCCGCCAGTGCGGAGAATAATTACCAGTTGACATCTGCGGATTTGAAAATCATCCGTATTTACGCCAACGAAGCGCCCAGGCTCAGGCGGTTCCACCCCCGGTCGCGCGGTCGAATCAGCCCGGTGCGGAAGGATTCCAGTCACATAACGGTTATTGTTGCCGATGAGGAGGCATAATTGGGACGCAAGGTTCATCCAGTAGGTTTTAGAATTGGCGTCATAAAGGACTGGCAGGCCAAATGGTATGCCGACAAACATTACGCTGAGTCGCTGCAGGAAGACCTGAAGCTCAGGCAGGCGATACGGGACAAGTATGCCGACGCCGCCATCTCCCTTGTGGAGATTGACCGGCAGGCGAAAGAGGTATCTATTACCATACACACCGCCCGTCCCGGCATCGTCATCGGCCGGGGTGGACAGCGCGTTGATGAGCTGAGCGCCTACCTGGAAAAACTCGTTGGCAAAAAAGTCCGCCTGAATATCCAGGAGGTCCGTCAGCCGGAACTGGATGCCATGCTCGTTGCCCGGACCATTGCCGAGCAAATTCAGCGGCGCATCGCCTACCGGAGAGCGATGAAACAGGCGATTTTCCGCACCATGCAGGCTGGCGCCAAGGGAATAAGAGTCAACTGTGCCGGACGGCTGGGCGATGCTGAAATCGCACGCCGCCAGACAATGCACGAAGGACGGGTCCCCTTGCACACGCTGCGGGCTGACATCGATTACGGTTTTACGGAAGCGCGCACCACCCTGGGCAGAATCGGCGTTAAGGTATGGATATTCAAGGGCGAGATTCTTCCCGAGCCAAGGGAGATAGCCGTTGAAGGCGCGCCTGCGGAAATGGCCGAGCCAGCGGCCGAAGTGACCGGTGCCGTCAGCGAGGAAATCGCACCCGAAGCAGCACCGGTGGCAGCGGAAGCGGAGCCAGTTACTGAGGCAGTTGCCGAAGAAAAAGCGAAAGAGGCGCCGGCCAGACCATCCCGAAGGAGAAAAGCGGCCGCGACAAAAGAGGAAAAACCGGCTGAGACCGCGGCTGCGGAGGCGGCTGAGGCGAGTGCCGAAGAGAAGCCAGCCGCCAAACGAAGGACCAGAGCCGCGAAGCCTGCCGAAACGGTAGAAGCAGCTCCGCCAGAAGCCACCGAAGCGGTTGCCGAAAAGAAGGTTGAGGAGAAACCGGCGAAGGCGGCGGCAAAACGTACTCAGAAAACGAAATCAATCAGCGAGACTGTCGCTGAGGCAGAAGCCGCCGGCGTAACCGAAGACGAGGAGAAAAATGCTGCAGCCGAAACGGGTTAAATACCGCAAATCCCATAAGGGAAATCGCCGCGGGAGTGCCCAGTCAGGCAACACCACGACCTTCGGCGATTACGGCCTGCAGGCGCTGGAATCGGCCTGGATAACCGCGGAACAGCTTGAGGCCGCTCGGCGCGCCATTACCCGTTATATGCGCCGTGGCGGCAAAGTCTGGATACGCATTTTCCCCGATAAGCCGGTCACCAAGAAGCCGGCAGAGACCCGTATGGGCAGTGGCAAGGGCAGCCCGGACCACTGGGTAGCCGTGGTTAAATCGGGAAGAATTTTATTTGAGCTGGCGGGTGTTGATGAAAAAACCGCCAAAGAGGCCATACGACTGGCCTCGCACAAGCTCCCGCTCGCCACCAGATTCGTGGTCCGGGAAACGAGTGCCACCCTCTCATGATGAAGGCATAAAGGAACTAGCGATGGTTAGGATTGGTGAATTCAGAGCGCTCAGTACGGAAGACCTGAAAAAGCAAATAGAAGAATCAAAGCAGGAACTGCTTAACCTGCGCTTTCGGCTGGCCACAAGGCAGCTGGTAAACCACCGTGAGCTGCCGATGGTGAAGAAGAGGATTGCCCGGATTAGAACCATATTGAGAGAAAGAGAGCTGGGGATCAGGTAACATTATGGAAGAGAAGCGCAAAACCAGAATCGGACGCGTGGTGAACAATCGTATGGATAAGACGGTGGTGGTTGCCGTCAACACACCCAAGCGTTTCCCCAAGTACCGAAAGACCATCACCTGGGTGACCAAATACAAGGCTCATGATGAAAAAAATGAGTGCCGGATAGGAGATGTGGTCAGGATTGTGGAGACCCGGCCCCTATCCCGCCACAAGCACTGGCGCGTTGCCGAGGTGCTTACCAAGGAAGAGGTCATCGAGGTTCAACCCAAGGAGATATCTTAAACGTCAGGATTCGATATTATGATTCAGCAGTACACCAGATTAAGAGCCGCAGACAACACCGGAGCCCGTGAAATCATGTGTATCAACGTGCTCGGTGGCACGAGGAGGAGATATGCCCGGGTAGGCGATATCATTGTCGCCTCGGTGAAAAAGGCCATTCCGGGTGCCACCACGAAAAAGGGCGACGTGGTCCGGGCGGTGGTAGTGCGTACCGCCCAGCCCTACCGGCGTCCCGACGGCTCGTACATCAGGTTCGATGAAAACGCCGCGGTAATCCTGACGGATAAAAACAATCCGCGAGGAACCAGAATCTTCGGTCCCGTGGCACGGGAACTGAGGGACAAGGACTTCACCAAGATAATCTCGTTAGCGCCAGAAGTCCTCTGAAGGCGAGCGATAATGAAGATAAGAAAAAATGATACGGTGCTGGTAGTGGCCGGCAAGGACAAGGGGAAAAAGGGCAAGGTACGATTTGCCAACCCCAAGGATAACCGCGTCATCGTGGAAGGTATCAACTTCATCAAGAAGCACTCACGGGCACAGGGGCAGGTCAGGCAGGCCGGCATCATTGACCTGGAGGCACCCATTGATGTCTCCAACTTGATGTTAATGTGCGGGAAGTGCAATCGCCCTACCCGTGTGGGCTTCACCTTCCTTGAGGACGGGAGAAAGGTAAGAATCTGCCGCAAGTGCAAAGAGGTGATTGACTAGATGTCGCGGTTGAAGGACAAGTACCAGAAAGAAGCATTGCCCGCCCTGATGGAGCGTCATGGCTACCGTAATCTGATGGAGGCGCCGCGCCTGATTAAGGTGGTGCTCAATATTGGCCTCGGTGAGGCGATTCAGAATGCCAAAGCCCTGGAATCGGCCGAGGCTGACCTGTCCGCCATTTCCGGACAGCATCCGGTCATCACCCGCTCCAGGAAGTCAATTGCCGCCTTCAAGCTGCGGACAGGGATGCCCATAGGCATGAAAGTAACCCTGCGTGGTGAACGGATGTATGACTTCCTTGACAAGCTGATGAACGCGGTTCTACCCCGGATGCGGGAATTTTCCGGGGTTTCCCCAAACGCATTTGACGGCCGGGGCAATTATACCCTCGGCCTCAGAGAGCAGATTGCATTTCCGGAAATAGACTATGACAAAATAGAAAAGCTGCGTGGTCTGGAAATAGCAATCGCCACCACGGCAAAGACGGATGAGGAAGGCCGGCATCTCTTAGAACTGCTCGGCATGCCCTTTGCCAAGGACGGAACGGAGTAGCAATGGCGAAGAAATCAAAGATCGTTAAAGCGAGTAGACCGACCAAATTCAGAGTACAGCAGCACAACCGCTGCCAGCTTTGCGGACGGCCACGGGCTTATATCCGCAAGTTCGGCCTGTGCCGAATCTGTTTTCGCCGGCTGGCGCTGGCCGGTCAGCTTCCGGGGGTAAGAAAATCAAGCTGGTAGAAAAACCGAGAGGATAAGATGTCTGTTACCGACCCAATTGCCGATATGTTAACCAGAATACGCAACGCCCTGATGGCCAAGCACGAGCAGGTGCTGGTGCCGTCATCACGGCTGAAGCTATCCATCGCCCGAATTCTGAAGGAAGAGGGCTTCGTCACCGATTGTGAGGTGGTCCGTGGAAAACCACAGCGGGTGATTAAAATCCAGCTCAAATACTATGACCATAAAAAGCCGGCAATCACCGGCATGAAAAGGGTAAGCAAACCCGGACTGAGAGTCTACGTCGGGGGGAAGGAAATACCCCGCGTCTTCGGCGGACTGGGCATTGCCATTGTCTCCACTTCCCAGGGAGTGAAAACGGGACATCAAGCGTGGCGCCAGGGAGTCGGGGGGGAACTGCTCTGCTTTGTTTGGTAATCAGAAAACGGAGTGACATCATATGTCAAGAATAGGACGGATGCCAATAGCCATACCCTCGGGGGTAACGGTAAGCATCGATGAAAACCGGGTGAAAGTGACCGGCCCGAAAGGAGAGCTCAGCCGCACCATCAACCCGGAGATGTCCGTTGCCCAGCAGGATAACACGCTCGTCGTAACGCGGCCCAGTGACGACCAGGAGCACCGCTCCCAGCACGGCCTGACACGGAGCCTCATCAATAATATGATGACCGGCGTGAGCAGCGGCTTTGAAAAGCAACTGGAAATCGTCGGGGTGGGCTACCGGGCGGAGAAGGCCGGGGAGAATCTGGTCATCCGCGTTGGCTATTCCCATACGGTGGAAGTGAAACCGCTGCCGGGAATCACCCTCGCCGTTGAGGGCAATAACCGCATCAAGGTTGCCGGAATCGACAGGGAAGCGGTTGGTGAGATGGCCGCCAGAATTCGTAAAATTCGACCCCCTGATGCCTATAAAGGCAAGGGGATCAGATATGCCGGTGAGATAGTCCACCTCAAGCCGGGTAAGGCCGGCAAGGTGGTCGGGAAGAAGTAGCCATGGCCAAAACAACACCGAGAGCGGCACGACTCAGGCGACACAAAAGGGTAAGGATGCACATGGAGGGCACGCCCAGCAGGCCCAGATTATGCGTGTACCGCAGCCTGAACCATATTTACGCACAGGTCATTGATGATACCAGAGGGCATACACTGGTCGCTGCCTCAACTCTTGACCCGGAAACCAGAGCCCAGGTGGATGGCAAAACCAAAGCCGGCCAGGCAGAGCTGGTTGGCGCGGCAATCGCCAAAAAAGCTTTAAGCCAGGGCATCGATGAGGTTGCCTTCGACCGGGGTGGTTATAAATACCACGGGCGGGTCAAAGCCCTGGCTGAGGCCGCCCGGCAAAGTGGCCTGAAATTTTAAAGGAATATCGAAATGACACAGACATTCAATAAAACGGTTAGCAGAATAGACGCCGCTGACCTGGTCCTGAATGACCGCCTCATGTACATCAACCGGGTGGCCAAGGTAATGAAGGGCGGCAAACACCTCAGGTTCAACGCCCTGGTGGTCACCGGCGACGGCAACGGTCACGTTGGACTGGGGGTTGGCAAAGCCAACGAGGTACCGGCGGCGATAAACAAGGGCGGTGCCGCGGCGAAGAAGAACCTGATCAAGGTAAATCTGGTCGGGGGCACCATACCGCATGAGGTTATCGCAGAGTACAGCGCCGCCAAGGTGATGCTCAAGCCGGCGGCTCCAGGTACCGGCGTGATTGCCGGCGGTAGCGTTCGTGCCATACTCGAGGCCTGCGGCATCAAAGACATCCTGACCAAATCCCTGGGCAGCGATAACCATATCAATGTGGCCAAGGCAACCATACTCGGTCTGAGCCAGCTCAGGGACCCGATAGAGGAAGTGGCCCGACGCAAGGCGGTGGTCAGCACAGAGGAGGCGGAAACAGGTGGCTAAACTGCGCATTACCTGGATTAAAAGCAGCATCGGCTACAATGCATCGCAGAGGCGCACCCTGGCGGCACTCGGCTTTCACCGGCTGAACCAGAGCGTCGTTCGCGATGATTCCATGCCCCTGCGGGGCATGATAGATAAGGTAAGACACCTCGTCAAGGTGGAGGAAGCAAGTGAGGCAAAATAACATCGCGCCACCATCGGGTTCCAAGAAAGCGCGAAAGAGAGTGGGACGCGGCAACGCCAGTGGCCACGGCACCTATGCCGGGCGCGGCCTGAAGGGCCAGAAGTCCCGCAGCGGGAACAAGATGCGCCCGGGCTTCGAGGGCGGGCAGCTGCCCTTAATCAAACGCCTGCCCCGCAAGCGCGGCTTTTTCAATATTTTCCGCAAAGAATACAGCATCGTTAATCTGGATAAGCTGAACGTATTCGAGGAAGGCAGCGAGGTTACTCCGGAAAAGATGCACGAAGCCGGTCTGGTGAAAACATTGAAGCATCCGGTGAAAATTCTGGCCAATGGTGAGGTCAGTCACGCGGTTACCGTCAGGGCCAACAAGTTTTCTGCGGCCGCGAAAGCCAAGATAGAGGCCGCCGGAGGAAAAGCCGAGGAGGTGGAGTATGCGGTCAAGGCCAAGTAAGCCGCGCCTGCTCCAGGCAATGACGGATGCCTTCAGCCTGCCGGACCTGAGGCGCCGCATCCTCATTACCGTCGGCATACTGGTCATCTTCCGCTTTGTCGCCCACGTGCCCGTTCCGGGCGTGAACCAGGGCGCCCTGCAGGCGCTTTTTGAACGCAATGCCCTGCTCGGCATGCTGGACATGTTCAGCGGTGGCGCCATGCGACAGCTCAGCGTGGCCGCGATGGGTGTTTACCCATACATCACCGCCTCAATTATCATGATGCTGCTGGTGCCGGTAATCCCCCGCCTCCAGGCCCTTTCCCGCGAGGGTGAATCAGGGAGAAACAAGATAAATCTCATCACCCACTGGCTGGTGGTGCCGCTGGCATCTATTCAGGGCTACGGACAGCTCGTTTACCTGCAGCGCGAGGGAGTCCTCTCCAGCACCAACCCCCTGTCAATGGCGGCGATGGTGCTGTCCCTGGTGGCCGGCACCTTATTTCTGGTATGGCTCGGCGAGCTGATCACGGAATACGGCATTGGCAACGGCATATCAATCATCATCTTTGGCGGCATCGTGGCGAGACTGCCGGAGATGATCGGGCAGGGCTTCCTGGCCAAGGAGAATTTCGCCGGCCTGAGTGCCTACTTGCTCATTGTGGTTCTCACCATCATGGTTATCGTCATCTTCACCGAGGCGCATCGCCGCATTCCGGTGCAGTACGCCAAGAGCGTTTTCCGCAGCGGACGCATGTACCGTCATTCCGGAGCGACTCACATTCCACTGCGAGTGAACGCGGCCGGCATGATCCCGCTCATCTTTGCCATGTCCCTTGTCCTCTTTCCGGGAATCGTGGCCAGCTATTTTTCCAACCCGAGCGACCCCAACTTCGCCGACATGGTTATGAAACTGTTTGACCCTAGAGCTGCTCTCCCCCTGGGGCTGTTCTACTGGGCGCTTTACTTCTTAATGGCGGTTGCCTTCACCTTCTTTTACACCATGGTGATTTACCAGCAGCAGGACCTGCCGGGAGTCCTGCAGCGACAGGGGGGGTTCATCCCCGGCATCCGACCGGGCAAGAACACCCAGAACTACCTCAATAGTGTCATCAACCGCATCACCTGGGGTGGGGCTTTGTTCCTTGCCTGTGTGGCGGTCATGCCCTTCGCTGCCCGGCAGATAACCAATGTCGAGGTCATACAGCTCTCCAGCCTGGGCCTGCTCATTATGGTGGGCGTGGTTCTTGACACCATGAAACAGCTGGAAGCGCAGCTCGTGATGCGCAAATATGAAGGCTTTATCAGATAGGGGTAAAAGTTGTATAATATAATTTTTGTGGGAGCACCCGGGGCCGGCAAAGGAACGCAGGCTTCGGTGGTGGCCCGGAAATTAAACCTGGTTCATATATCGTCCGGCGACCTGTTCCGGCAGGCGCTGGAGCAGGGAACAGAGCTGGGAAAGCAGGCGAAAGCGTATATGGAAAAGGGGGTGCTGGTTCCCGACGAGATAACCATACAGATGGTCATGGAACGGTTGTCCGCTCCTGATTGCCAGAACGGGGTTATCCTGGACGGTTTTCCCCGCAACCTGCTGCAGGCAGAAGCGCTGGACAGCGCCCTGGACGAGCAGGGAAAAACAATCGATAAAGTGGCCTATATCTGGGTATCCGAGGAGGAACTGATAAAGAGACTGGGCGGACGCTGGCTCTGCCGGCAGTGCCAGGCGGTGTATAATATGATAAACTCCCCTCCCAAAGCGGAGGGAATATGCGATAAGTGCGGGGGCGAGCTTTATCAGCGGCCCGATGACAAACCGGAAACGGTGAAGAAGCGGCTTGACGTATACTTTGCCGAGACGGCACCGCTCATCGATTATTACCGCCGCCAGGACAAGCTTTTGGAAACTGAAGGGGAAGGCAGTGTGGAGGAGGTGACACGCAAAATCGTGTCGGCCCTTCCTGAGGAGAAATTGACCGCTCGATGACGATTATCATTAAAACTGAAGATGAAGTCGCGGCCATGCGCCGGGCCGGCAGAATCGTCGCGATGATATTAAAGACAATGGTGGAAGAGATAAAACCGGGGATGGAAACGAAAGAGCTGGACGCCATAGCCGTCAGAGAGCTGGAAAGACACGGTGCCCGGTCATCATTCAAGGGCTACCACGGCTTTCCGGCCAGCCTCTGCGTTTCGGTAAACAATGAAATCGTGCACGGCATACCGGGAAAGCGGGTGCTGCGCGAGGGAGACATCGTTTCCCTTGATTTCGGCGCCATTTATGACGGTTTTCAGGGTGATGCCGCCTTAACAGCGGGCGTGGGCAGGATAAGCCGGAAAGCGGAAGCGCTTATTGAAACCACCAAAGGCACTCTGAAAGCTGGCATCGATGCCGCCCGCGCCGGGGCCCGGCTGGGAGATGTCTCCCACGCCATACAGAACTACGCCGAATCAAGAGGCTATTCCGTAGTCCGGGAGTACACCGGCCATGGTATTGGTCGCGATATGCATGAAGAGCCGCAGATACCCAACTTCGGCCTGCCCGATACGGGGCCGGTATTGAAAAAGGGAATGACGCTGGCCCTGGAACCGATGGTTAATACTGGTGACTGGCGCACCCGCGTTGGGGAGGACCGGTGGACGGTCTTTACGGCTGATGGCAGCCTTTCGGCACACTTCGAACACACCATTGCCATTACGGACGGCGAACCGGAGATACTAACCAGAGAAGTATATGCCTAAGAAAGAGACGATTGAGGTTGAAGGAACAGTACTGGAAGCGCTACCGAATGCGATGTTTCGCGTTGAGCTGGCGAACGGGCATGTCGTGCTGGCCCACATCTCCGGCAAGATACGGATGCACTACATCCGGGTGCTGCCTGGAGACAAGGTGCTGGCTGAGCTGTCGCCATACGACCTCAATCGCGGCCGGATAGTCTATCGGTTTAAATAAGATAAGGGATTGGTATAATGAAAGTAAAAGCATCGGCCAAAGTGCGATGTGAAAAGTGCAAGGTAGTGAAAAGGCACGGGGTGGTCAGGGTAATCTGTTCCAACCCGAAGCATAAGCAGCGCCAGGGATAAATGAGGTAAGGAGGCAGCAGGATGGCACGTATTGCTGGAGTGGACATACCGAGAGACAAGCACACCTGGGTATCTCTGCAATATATTTATGGCATTGGCCCTCATCTGAGCCGCCGGATTCTGGCCCAGACCAATATCAACCCGGACACCAAGGTGAGCGAGCTTACCGAAGATGAGGTAAACCGCCTCCGTGAGGTTATTGACAAGCAGTACAGAGTAGAAGGCGAACTCAGGCGCGAGGTCCAGATGAACATCAAGCGCCTCATTGAAATCGGCAGCTATCGCGGCAGCCGGCACCGCTTCAACCTGCCGACGAGGGGACAGCGCACCCGCACCAATGCCCGGGCCCGGCGTGGTGACCGCAAGACAGTGGCCGGCCGGGGCCAGAGGCGGGGCATGGCTAAGAAATAAGCGAGCACAGGTAAACGAGATAAGGAGCATCTATGGCACAGAAGAAGCGAGCGAGGACCAGGCGGCGGGAGCGTAAGAATATCCCGTCAGGGAGAGCCTACATTCAGTCTACCTTCAACAATACCATCGTCACCCTTACCGACCCTGAAGGCAACGTTATTGCCTGGGGAAGTTCCGGTACTGCCGGTTTCAAGGGCTCCCGCAAGGGTACTCCCTATGCCGCTCAGATGGCAGCTCGCGAGGCAGTGCGCAAGGCTATGATGCACGGCCTGCGCCAGGTTGAGGTCTACGTGAAAGGACCGGGCAGCGGCCGTGAGGCAGCCATCCGCTCCCTGCAGAGTTCAGGGCTGTACATTACGGGCATCAAAGATGTTACCCCCATCCCACATAACGGCTGCCGCCCACCGAAAAGACGTCGAGTGTAGAAGAGAGGGAAAATGGCAAGATACGTTGGCGCAGTATGTCGGTTGTGTCGCCGCAGCGGCGTAAAGCTCTTCCTCAAAGGTGACCGCTGCTTCACGCCCAAGTGCAGCGTGGAGAAGCGGCCGAGGCACCCCGGACAGCAGTACCGCAGACGACAGAAAATATCCGACCGCGGCATGCAGCTCCGCGAGAAACAGAAGGCTCGCTACAGCTACGGCATGCTGGAGAGGCAGTTCCGGAGAGTATTCGCCGAGGCAGAGAGACAGGCCGGCGTTACCGGCGATAACCTGTTAATCCTGCTGGAGAGGCGGCTGGACAACATCGTGTATCGCCTCGGCTTCTCCGATTCACGCAATCAGGCACGCCAGCTGATACGGCACGGACATATTACGCTCAATGAGCGCCGGACTGATATCCCTTCGGCACTGGTCAAGGAAGGAGATACCATCGGCTGGCGGAAAGAAAGCGCCAAATCGGAATATTACAAACAGCTCACGCAGGTAATTGAATCCAAGACAGTGCCGGACTGGTTGAGTCTGGACAAGAAAAAGCTGGTGGGGCAGGTGGTCTCCCTGCCCACGCCTGAAGCCATAGAGGCCACGTTTGACGGCAAGACTATTGTGGAACACTACTCGCGATAATGAGCAAGGAGGTAGAACCTTTTGTCTCGTCTGGTAATTCCAAAAATTGACTGTGTTGAGAGTGCCGGCAACTTTGGCCGGTTCATCGCCGAGCCGCTGGAACACGGCTTTGGCGCTACGCTCGGCAATGCCCTGCGCCGGGTGCTGCTGGGCTACCTTCCCGGTGCCGCGGTGACACAGGTCAGAATCGAAGGCATCAGACATGAATTCACCACCATTCCCCATGCCAAGGAAGATGTCACCGAATTTCTGCTCAATATAAAGGGGATACGGATAAAGCCGCTTTCCGGTCAGCCCGGGAAAATGGCCCTGGATGTACAGGGTGAGGGCCAGGTTTGTGCCGCGGATATCAAACCATCTACCGACTTTGAAATTGTCAACCCCGAGATTAACCTGATCACGCTTGATTCTCCAGAAGCCAGACTCTATGTGGAGTTTGATGTCGAAATGGGCGAGGGTTACCGCACTGCTGAGTCAAATGATAGCATGCCGGTGGGAACAATGCCCGTTGACGCCATCTTCTCTCCGACACGCAAGGTCAATTTCACCATCGAGGCGGTTCACGCGGGACGCGAGACCAGCCACGAGCGTCTGATTCTGGAACTATGGACCGATGGCACGACAAGTCCGGTTGATGCCATCAGCCGCTCTGCCGGCATCCTGGTCGAGCAGCTCAGCCCATTCGTTGAGTACGTTAAAGTATCCCAGATGAAAGCGGAAGAACAGCTTATCCGCCTCTCCATACCCGATGAGAAATACAATATGCCCGTGGAGCAGCTTGACCTTTCAGTGCGGACGATGAACTGCCTCAGGCGCGGCGGCATTGCCACGGTAGGCGAACTCATCAGTAAAAAGCCGAAGGATTTACTCCAGCTGCGCAACTTCGGCCAGAAATCGTTTAGCGAGATAGAAGACAAACTGAAAGAACTGGGGCTGTCCCTCTCACTGCCGGCTGGACTCAAAGAAGAAATGGAGCTGGAGGAAACGCCACCAGAAGAGACTGACACGGAAACAGAGATGTCAGAAGAAAGCGAACCGCAATCCGGAGAAACAGAAGATGAGGCATAACGTAGCGGGAAAAAAATTAGGCCGGACGACCAGTCACCGCCGAGCACTGTACCGCAATCTGGTGACCGACCTGCTCAGATACGAAAAAATCACCACTACCGAGACCAAGGCCAAAGAAGTACGCGGTTTCACGGAAAAGATGATTACCCTGGGCAAGAAAGGCAGTCTGAGCGCATTTCGCGAGGCACTCTCATTCATATATGACAAGGATGTGGCGGACAAGGTTTTTTCCGAACTGGCCACACGGTACGCCGAGCGACCCGGTGGTTACACTCGCATTGTCAAAT
>Ga0315545_1000525_pt1 | contig 40220 bp, 29 predicted proteins | sample SalMarSW160210MG_FD_203096 | JGI IMG/M metagenome (GOLD analysis project Ga0315545, IMG submission 203096) | Salt marsh sediment microbial communities from the Plum Island Ecosystem LTER, Massachusetts, United States - Salt Marsh Sediment SW1602-10 ...
TATTACCGGAAACAGAAACCAACTATTAAAAAGAATAAAACGTTTATTAAATCAACCAAAAATGAAAACAAATTTTATTGAAGGATTTACAGCATCCTGTATTATCTTTCTTGGGATATTTGCAATTATATTAAATTCAAATGCAATATCCGAAAAGGCATTGGAAAAAAAATTAACAAAAAGTGAAAAAGAAGTCTCACTAACTCAAGAAGAAATCAAAGATTACGGCAAAATAATATCTGCGGAATTACCTGCCCTTAAAGATACGACGGTTGAAACTGAGGATGAACATGAAGATATTATAATAGATTCAGAAGATGAGTCACCTTACATTGAGGAAGAAAAAACTGAAGAAAAGAATTACCATAAAAAAGAAATCCATAAGGAAAAAGAAAAGGAGAAAGACAAAGAAGAAAAGGCTTCTTCAGAATTTGAGGATATAACAGAAGAGATTATTAAAGGAATTGAGCAGGGCATTACTGAAATGAATATAGATTTGATTGTTGATGAAGCAATGGCAGGTGTACATGCCGGATTAAATGAAATGGACCTTAATTCAATTGTAAAAGAAGCACTTGAAGGATCACGTGAAGGTATTGAGAATATGGACATTGATATGATAATTAACGAAATCCTTATCGGAATAGAGACAGCCCTGGAAGAAATGGATATAAATGTTATTGTCAGCGAGGCGATGAATGGAGCAAGGGCAGCGCTTAAAGAGATAGAAATGGAACATATTGTTAAAAGTGAAGATTATGATGATGATATAAATTATGACTGTGAATCCTTTATAGGCAACAGAGAACATTTGAATAATCTGCAAAAAGGCGTAGATTTTTGGAATACATGGAGAGCAGAAAACAGAAATGAAGAAATTGATCTCAGAGGAGCATGTCTTAAAGAAGCAAAATTACCAAATATAAACTTCACTAATGCATCTCTGCAAAATGTTAATCTTGGTGAAGCAATATTGACCGGAGCTGACTTTACCGGCGCAAATCTGGAGGGTGCCAACCTTAAGGAAGCTTCTTTAAAAGACGCGAAATTCAGGAATGTTAATCTTACCATGGCAAATCTTAAAGAAGTTGAGCTCAATGAACAGGATTTCAGTAATTCTGATTTATCTTACATTAATTTAAAAGAAGCACAATTAAATGAAGTAGATTTCAGAAATGCCATCCTTAAAGGAGCAAACTTAAAAGAAGCCAGCATTTCAGAAGTAAATTTTGGAAATGCCGACCTTACAGGAGCTAATCTAAGTGAGGCATCAATTCATGAAACAAATTTTAAAGGAGCCACAGCCTCATCAAGTACAATGTTCCCTCCGGGATTTAATGCAAAAAGTGAGGGAATCAATTTTAAGTAAAATACAAATATAGAGTTAGGTTACTTTATTGCCTGTTAATACCAGACTAACAGGCATTTTTTTTGTTTTTTAATATAATTCTTATTCTTAATAATAAATACATTAAATAATTGTTATAATAAAAATTTATTCTATGAAAAATTTTCTTCTTACAATTCCCATAGCTTTATGTATAGCATGTGCAAACAAAGAGATAAACAAATCCGTTTTATTACATGGGAAAATTGAAAATCCAACATCAGATATCCTTTCAGTAAGTAACAAAACAGATGAATATTCAACCCCGATAGACTCCTCAGGTTATTTCGAGCTCAGATTTGAAATCGAAAATGCTGATTATTTCGACCTTGAATGTGGAGAGTGGGCATTGCTTTATATTTCTCCGGGCGATAGTATTTATTTTACATTAAACACCGACCAATTTGATGAAACATTAAAATTCTCAGGGAAAGGAAGTGCTGTGAATAACTACTTAATTGAAAAATTTTTGCTGGATGAAAAAATGGATGATAACATCAATTATAAAGAGTTATGTCTGTCCGGAGAAGAAACATTCAGAGCTAAAACAGATTCGTTCATTGCAGTTCTGGAGGATCATTTGAAACAATTCGCATTAAAGAATAAAGAAAAAACTAACGATAAATTTATCAAGCATGAAGAATTAAAACTTAAATATTATAAAGCTAAAAGATTAACGGATTTCCCAAGGGACTATCACAATTTTTCAGGAACTAAAATTAACCTTAGTGAGAATTATTATAATTTTTTGAATGATCTTAATTTAAATGATACTTCTCTTTTGACTCTTAAGGATTATAATAATTTCCTGAAAAGTTATATCAAATCAAAAATCATAGATGAAATCTCAGATTCTATAGCAATATCATATGACAATGAGTTTATTGCGGCTCAAAAAATTATCATTGAAACATTTACGGATGAAAAAATTAAAAATAAATATTTATTTGAAAATATGTTATTTCAAATGAATTTAAGAGGTATTGATAATATTGAAAAGATGTTAACTGTATTTAATAATAACTGCAGCAATAGTGAATATTTAAAAAAAGTTGAAGAAAATTATAAAAGTATGCAGGATCTTTCAGCAGGTAATCCGGCGCCAGCTTTTGCATATTCCGATATAAACGGTAATTTAATCTCTTTAGCCGATTTTAAAGGCAAATATGTTTATATTGACGTATGGTCAACTACTTGCGGAGGATGCATCAAACAAATCCCCCATTTAAAAAAACTGGAAGAAGAGTTTGAGGATAAAAATATTATTTTCCTTGGAGTTTCTCTGGATAACAATGATGAAAAGTGGGAAAATATGGTTAAAGATAAGGAATTGGAAGGGATTCAAATCAGGGCAACAGAAGGATGGAAATCTCAATTTGCCAAAGACTATAAAATCTGGGGTATACCTATATTTATATTAATTGACAGAGATCAAAAATTTATAAATGCAAGGGCCTTGCTACCATCTGAAAATGTAAGTGAAGTTCTGTATAAGCTGGAAGGAATATAAATTAGGTAAAAATGTTAATTTTTTAATGTTATTTTAGTATCAAAATACTAAATCATAAGTCTTGTATTAAATAAAGAGTCTATATTTGAGATTTTATTTCTTTTACACAAAGGAATAGCGCATAACAGTTTTATTGAGCATTAAGAATTTACATACAAAAAGTATTCTAATAAAACAAGGGTACAATATCGGTTTTTTTATTTTGATAGTCGGCTTTAACTGTTTTAATATTTTTTCACAAAATAAGCCCTCCTTTGAAGATGAGAAGAAAAATCCCCATTATACTGTAGCTTCAACTTTAGAAAAGATCGATGTAGACGGACTGCTTAACGAAAATTTCTGGGATGAAGCGCTGGAAATAGAACTTCCATATGAAGTTGTTCCCGGAGAAAACCTTAAAGCTCCTGTTAAAACGTATGTTCTTTTATCTTACACAAAGACTCATTTATATATTGGATTTAAGGCCTTTGATCCTGAACCTTCAAAGATACAGGCCCATTATATGGACAGGGATAATGTTTTCAGCGACGATTGTGTAGGGGTTATCCTGGATACCTACAATGATGAGCGTCGATCATTTGACTTTATATGTAATCCACTGGGCATACAGGAAGATGCAATAGAAACTACAAACAGCTATGACGAATCATGGGATGCTATATGGGTATCAGGGGGAAGAATAAATGAACAAGGCTATTTTGTAGAGATGTCAATTCCTTTCAGCTCGCTGCGGTTTCAAAGGAGTGAAGATGTGCAGACCTGGGGCTTTGATGCAATAAGAAGCTATCCCCGTAATGTAAAATATCATATCGGGACATTCAAGCGCGACAGAAATAACAATTGTTATCTGTGCCAGTCATTAAAAATTACCGGTTTCGAAGATGTTACTCCGGGAAAAAATATTGAGATTGCTCCTACACTGTCTGTTAAATTAAGCCAGGAACGCGAAAATGAAACAGAGGGCGAATTTGACTGGCGCACAAAAGCAATTGAACCGGGAATTACTGCCAAATGGGGTATTACGCCAAACATAACACTTGGAGTCACAGTAAATCCTGATTTCTCACAGGTTGAAGCAGATGCGGCGCAAATGGATGTTAATGAACCATTTGACTTATTCTATCCTGAAAAAAGACCATTCTTTACAGAGGGAGCTGACTTTTTTCAACCTGATGTTATCTATACACGTACACTGCGGGACCCTGTATGGGGCATTAAATTAACAGGTAAGGAAAAAGGTAATACCATAGGCTCATATATTGTTCAGGATAAGTTAACAAACCTGATCTTTCCCGGGAACCAGGGGAATGATGCAACAACAATTGAAAAAGAATCATATTCATCTGTTTTACGCTACAAAAGGGATCTGGGGAATAAATATACTTTAGGGGTAATTTTTACTGACAGGGAAGGAGATAACTATTTTAACCGTCTGGGGGCGGCAGATGTCAATTTAAGAATTACAGAAAAAGACAGAATAGTTATACAGGGAGGATTGACATCAACACATTATCCCGATTCAATTATTGAACAATTTGAACAGCCAGACGGAACTTTTAATAGTTATGCTGCAACATTTAATTATAGTCATAATACAAGGAACATTGACTGGTATTTATCTTATGAAGATATGGGTAAAGACCTCAGGGTCGATCAGGGCTTTATTACGCAGGTTGATTATAAAGAATTGGATGCTGGAGCCAATTATACATGGTTAGCAAATAATAAGGATTTATGGTGGACTTCCATAGAGCTGGGTGGAGAATATGATCATGTTCTGGATCAAAGTTATGATCTTCTGGAAAGTGGAGTAGAATTTGAGTTTAATATAAATATGATTAAACAATCTCATATTTATATAGATTATTCCCGAACAAGGGAAGCTTATAATAATTCGGAATTTGATCAGAATTCTTTTTACATCCATCACTGTGCATGGCCTATCGGCAGTTTATACTATTGGCTGAATTTTCATTTCGGTGACAGAATTGATTACGATAATACCCGTTTAGGTAAGAGATTTCGTTTTGCCCCTGGTTTTAGCTGGAAAATGGGTATGCATCTGACCTTAGAGTTAAATCATACTTATGAGAAATTAAAAGTAGAGCCCGGACGCTTATATACTGCAAACATTTCAGAAGGACGTATAATTTACCAGATAAACAAACAAATTTTTCTTAGAGCCATTCTGCAATACAGAAATTATGATTATAATGTTGACCTGTATAATGAAGATCCCCCGGATCCTCTGGAACAGAAATTTTTCAGCCAGTTTCTGTTTTCATACAAAATAAATCCGCAAACGGTTCTGTTTCTAGGTTATTCAGATAATTACACAGGAGGTGAAATTAATGAAAGAGATACCCAGCTTACGCAAACAGACTGGGCATTCTTTTTCAAAGTAGGTTACGCCTTTATTTTATAAGTGGACAGCACCCTGCGAAGGAGGACAGCCCCCTTGATCAGAGGACAGCGCCCTGTCAATTCCAGCCGTCACTTCCTTTCCCATTCAAAGCCGCTCTTTGTATCCTTTACAGTAATTCCCAGATCATTCAACTGAGAACGTATCTTATCGGCAGTGTTAAAATCTCCCTTGTTTTTGGCGTCAGCCCTGATATTTAATAAGAGTTTTACTAATTCATTATTAAGTTCATCATCAGCTGCTGCTACATTTTCTTCATCTTTTAATCCAAGTATATCAAAAATAAATGTGTTGTAAAGATCTTTAAGTTCTTCAAGATCCTGCTTGCTTATACTTTCATTATTATCCTTTATTGAGTTTATAAGCCGCACTCCGTCAAAAAGATGAGAAATGGCAACAGCACTATTCATATCATGATTCATTGCTTCGTAGCAGCTGCTCTTTAGTTCTTTGACATCAACCTTTGACTTCCCGGAATGTTTCAATTTCTGTAATGCATGGAAACCATTCATTAATCGCTCCAGTCCTTTTTCCGCAGCCTGCAGTGCTTCGTTTGAAAAATCCAGTGTGCTTCTGTAATGCGCCTGAAGAAGAAAGAACCTTACTGTCATCGGGCTATAGGCCTTATCCAATTCCTTATGATTACCTGTAAACAGCTCATCAAGGTTTATTGTATTCTTCAGCGATTTGCTCATTTTCTGATCCTTAATGGTAATCATATTATTATGCATCCAGTAGTTCACATGGTCCGATCCCAGCGCAACGGTAGATTGTGCTATTTCACATTCGTGATGAGGGAATAACAAATCAAGACCACCTCCATGGATATCGTATCTCTCGCCAAGGTATTTTATTCCCATTACAGAACATTCGAGATGCCATCCCGGAAATCCTCTCCCCCACTTTGAAGACCATTGCATAATATGTTCGGAACCTGCTTTCTTCCATAAAGCAAAGTCCAGGGCACTTTTCTTTTCCTTTTTTCCCCCCAGCTCCCGTGTATTACTAATCAGGTCTTCAACTTTCCTTCCTGACAGTCTTCCGTAATTATATTTTTTGCTGTATTTATCAAGATCAAAGTATACAGAGCCATTTGCTATATATGCAAATCCATTGTCAAGTATTTTCTGAATCAATTCCTGCTGTTCAATAATATGTCCCGATGCAAGGGGTTCAATGCTGGGAGGCAACACATTCAGGAGATCCATACTTTTATGGTACTGATTACTATAATGCTGCACAATTTCCATGGGCTCAAGCTTTTCGAGCTTGGCTTTTTTTGCTATCCGGTCTTCGCCCTCTCCATGCAGTTCATCTTCAAGATGCCCCACATCTGTAATGTTCCTTACATACCTTACTTTATAGCCCAAATGCTTTAAATAGCGGAATAAAATATCAAAAGTGACGGCTCCTCTTGCGTGGCCCAGGTGAGGATCATCATAAACAGTAGGCCCGCAAACATAAAGCCCCACGTGCGGTGGATTAATTGGTTTAAATAGTTCTTCCTTTCTCGTTAATGTATTATAAATGTAAAATTTATGCTGCATCATATAAATGTATGAAGTTTCTAAAATTTTCTAAAATTAATAATAAATATCCTTCATTAAGGCTTTTATTTGTCATTCTTAAAAAAATATTCAGATACTGAATCATTGAATAAAAGTTTAAATTTGTACAGGCTAATAATAATACTTGTCTGAAGGGTACAGGAAATATTTTGAGTAACTTGCATATCAAACATCTTTCTTGTTCACTTGTTTATAATAAAATGGCTGAATCATGAATACACGAATTGCCTTTTTTGATGCCAAATCTTATGACAGGGAATCATTTAATGAGTTAAATAAAGATTATGGTTTTGATATCCGTTATTTCAGATATCACCTTACCAATGACAATGTTATTTTAGCACAGGGCTTTGATGTGGTAGTAATATTTGTAAATGATATTATTAATGTTGAAATTATTAGCAAGCTGGCTGGCTTTGGTATAAAACTTATTGCCCTGCGTTGTGCGGGTTTTAATAATGTTGACTTAAAGGCAGCCCTGAACAAAATTAAGGTTGTAAGGGTTCCTGCATATTCACCGAATGCTATTGCTGAACATACCATAACATTAATGCTTGCCCTGAACCGTAAGATCCACCGGGCATATTTCAGAACAAGGGACTCGAATTTTACTCTGGACGGGCTGTTAGGTTTTGACATGTACCATAAAACTGCCGGAATAATAGGAACGGGAAGAATAGGTAAGGCACTGATAAAAATACTGCACGGCTTTGAGATGAATGTCCTTGCATATGATAAATATGAGGACGAAGAATATGCCAGTCAGCTGGATTATAAATATGTGGGACTGGATGAACTTTTCAGCAAATCAGATATTATTTCGCTCAATTGTCCGCTTACTAAGGAAACCGAATATATAATAAATAAAAAGAACATTGAAAAAATGAAGTCCGGTGTAATGATAATAAATACAGGGAGAGGAAAGCTGATAAAAACCTATGACCTCATACAGGGACTTAAATCAGGGAAAATTATGGCTGCCGGACTTGATGTTTATGAAGAAGAGAGCGAATACTTCTTTGAAGATCTCTCAAACAGAATTTTGACAGACGACATCCTTGCCCGCCTTTTATCATTTAATAATGTAATTATTACTTCGCACCAGGGATTTTTTACCAAAGAAGCAATGCATAATATTGCACAAACGACTATGCAGAATATCAAAGATTTTGTTGACGGAAAAGAATTAGTTAATGAAGTATGTCATAAGTGCCCGTAAATTTATTATTTTGTTAATCCTTTCTTTTTAGAATATATGGGCAGAAAAAAACATAAAAAGAAAAAATCAGTTACTTTCAATAAAAAGTCGCTGACCAACGGTATACTAGGATTATTTTCAAATAATCCTAAAATGACTTTAAATCATAAACAAATTGCAAAGCATTTATCAATTACCGATACATCCACGAGGAAATTAATTGTAGAAGTTTTAAATGAATTAACACAGGCTAATGCCCTTGAAGAGATTTATCAGGGGAAATTTAAGTTAAGGTCAAGGGCCGGCCATGTTATTGGAAAGGTCGACATTGCTGCGGGCGGTTATGGATTTGTAAGTTCGGAATCTGTGTCTGAAGATATATTTATTTCTCAAAGGAACCTTAACCGTGCTTTAGACGGTGATACTGTAAAAGTGTATCTCTATGCGAAGAAAAAAAGCAGGGGCCCTGAAGGTGAAGTTATTGAAATAATAGAAAGGGCAAGAGACACCTTTGTCGGAATTGTTGAAGTGAGTGAGAATTTTGCTTTCTTTATAGCTGACAGCCGTCAAATGCCTTATGATCTGTTTATCCCGTTGAATAAGTTAACCGGGGCCACAGACGGACAGAAGGTAATAGCTAAAATCACCGAGTGGCCGAGAAAGTCAAAAAATCCATTTGGAGAAATTATTGAGGTTCTTGGTGAGCCCGGAGATAATGAAACAGAGATGCATGCCATTCTCGCGGAATTCGGACTCCCATTTAAATTTCCCGAACAAGTGGAAAAAGAAGCCGAAGCTATACCGGATAAACTAACTGCGGCAGATTATGAAAAAAGGCGTGATTTCCGTGATGTCCCGACCTTTACCATTGACCCTGAGGATGCCAAAGACTTCGATGATGCCCTGTCTTTACAAAAACTACCTGATGGCAACTGGGAAGCAGGTATACATATAGCAGATGTCACACACTATATGAAGACAAAAACTTTACTGGATCAGGAGGCTTTTAAAAGGGGAACGTCGGTTTATCTTGTTGACAGGGTTGTGCCCATGCTTCCTGAAAAGTTGTCTAATAATGTTTGTTCATTGAGGCCAGATGAAGAAAAACTTTGTTTTTCAGCAGTTTTTGAACTAGATGATGATGCCAGTGTATTAAATGAATGGTTTGGAAGGACAATCATATATTCTGACCGCAGATTTACTTATAAGGAAGCGCAACTAATAATTGATACAGGTAAAGGTGATTTAAAAGATGAAATGTTAACCTTGAACCGGTTAGCACAGAAACTGAGAAAAAGAAGGTTCGAGAATGGTTCAATAGATTTTGAACGTGAGGAGGTAAAATTTGATATTGATGAAACTGGATTTCCTCTTCGGGTATATTTTACAGAACACGGGGAATCGAACGAACTCATCGAAGAATTTATGCTGCTGGCAAATAAAAAGGTGGCTGAGCATATTGGTGATGTTGCTGACAAAAAAAATAAAAAAACCTTCGTTTACAGAGTACATGACAGACCTGACCTTGAAAAGCTCCGTAAGTTCTCTCAATTTATGAAAAAATTCGGGCGCTCCCTGAATTTATCCTCAAACCTGAAAATCTCCGAATCATTAAATAAATTACTGGCAGATGTAAAGGGAGAGAACATTCAGGACATGGTTGAAACCCTTGCGATACGAACAATGGCAAAAGCAGAATATTCAACGAAAAACATTGGGCATTACGGACTGGCAGTTAAGTTTTATACCCATTTCACCTCACCTATAAGAAGATATCCTGATGTTATGGTTCACCGTATGTTAGCAGATTACCTTGAAGGGAAGGCTTCAAAAAACGATAAAAAATATGAAAAAAGATGCCAGCACTCATCAGATATGGAGCAGCGTGCCGAAGAAGCAGAAAGGATGTCAGTTAAATATAAACAGGTGGAATTTATGCTGGACAAAATAGGAAGACAATATGAAGGAATAATTTCGGGCGTAAGTGAATGGGGTATATATGTTGAGATAATAGAAAACAAGTGTGAAGGTATGGTGCCACTAAGAGAGCTTTTAGATGATTTCTACGAATATGATGAAGATAATTACTGCATTACGGGCCGACACACAGGGAAAAGATACCAGCTTGGCGATCCTGTAAATGTTGAAATCCTGAGAACTAACCTGCCTCAAAGACAACTGGACCTTGCAATTGTTGATTAGGTAAAATCTCTCAGGGTTATCTTTTATAGAAGAAAAAATTATAAGTAAAAATCCCGGACTTCATAACCGGGATTTTTCAATTTCTGAATATAAAGGTTTATACATAGACATGTTTAAAAATCCGAGAGCCTATCCACGAGATTTGACAATATTTAAAAACTCGGAGCGGTAGGTTTGACCAACTGGTATTGATTTGTCTTTAATTTTTACCATATTACCTTCAATGACTTCAAGTTTATTAAATGCAATTGCAAATGATTTATGTACCCTGATAAATTCGTTTTCAGGCAACTGGCTTAACATGTTTTGAAAAGTTTCGTGAACCAATATTGATTTATCTGAATAGTACACTTTAACATAGTCCCCGAGAGCTTCGAGAAAATTTATTTCATCAATTACCACCCGGTAAAGTTTCTTGTCGGATTTTAACAAAATGAATGAGTACTCATGATTTTCCTGCTTACTGCTATCGAATTTATTTATAGCTTTATTTACAGCTTTTAAAAATCTCTCAAAAGGAAAAGGTTTTAGAAGATAATCAATAGCATCAACTTCAAATCCTTCTACAGCATACTCGGGATAGGCTGTAGTGAAAATAACATAGGGTGGATTGGTTAAGGATTTATAAAACTTTAAACCTGATAATTTCGGCATGTTGATATCAAGAAAAATTAAATGAATAACCTCTTTATTTAAAATATCTGAGGCTTCCATAGCATTTTTACATGAACATATTAAATTTATTGAAGGACAATCTGAAATATACTTTTCCAGAATGTCTCTTGAAGCAGGTTCATCATCTACAACAATACAATTAATCCTCATTTTTTATTTTTAATAATACATTAAAAACTTTTTCATTTTCTGATATCCTAAGCAAATGTCTATTAGGATATAATAATTTAAGTCTATGTTTTATGTTTGCAATTCCGATTCCATGTTTTGATTCTTTATCAATATTGTCGGTTATACCTTTGTTGTTTTCAATTTCGAAAATTACTTCATTGTCTTTTGTGGATAGTGTAATATGCACATAGGTCTCTGAAACATCACCTTTAATGCCATGTTTAAAGCTATTCTCAACCAATGGCAGGAAAAGCATTGGTGCTATCTGAATGTCATCTTTTATATCAGTTTTAAAAACAACATTCGAAGTGGCATCAATTCTATGGTTTTGCAAGCTCAGATAGTTATTGATCAGTTTAACCTCAGAACTTAATTTAACTTTATCCAAATTAGAATCATATATAACATAACGCAAAATATCGGATAATTTTATTATAGCTTCAGGAGTTTCTTTTGCTTTTTTCAAGGCAAGAGAATAAAGCACATTCAAACTGTTAAATAAAAAATGCGGATTAACCTGCGATATTAAAGCTTTTAGTTCAATTTCAACTTTCTCTTTTTCAGTTTCAACCAGTTTTTGTTTTGATTCTATCAACTGAAACCATTCCTTTGAAAGCTTTATTAAGGTAGTTAAAAGAATGAATACTGTAAAAAAAAGTAAAATATCAAAATAAGAGTAATATGAAATAAAATAATAACCCGGTAAGAAAAAATCTATAAACCTATTAAATAATAAAACATTAAAAAAAGAGCCTGCAAATAATACTAATAGTAAAAATATACTGTACGGGATAATCCTTTTAGTACTTAATAACCGTGGAATTAATAGTAATAAATTTATATATACTGCAATCATCAATGTTGATTGAAAAATTGCAGTATATATATAGTCGATTTTTTCGACCTTCACCGAAACCTTAAAAAAATTAATAAGGACAATGAATGCTACAATCCAGAAGGTTAAATGCTGTAAGAATCTGGCATGTGCAATTTTTACTAATATTTGATATACTTTCATTGATCCTGATTCATCCTTTTAAAATTTTGGCTGCTTCCATCTTCATAAGGTTCCGTTTCATCACCATACTTTAATAAGAATTTCTGTAATTCTTTTGGTTTTGCAGTAAGCAGGATATTACCTGTATCACTTTCCTCATGGCGTATATGAATTTTGTTTTGTTCAAATAATTTTTCAAGCCAATCCGGGGCGATCCATTTAAAATCAATCTCTTCACCTATTTTAACTTTTGCAAATGAATGTACAGATAATTTATGAAACATTAAAAATTCCATTTCAATATTCCAATCAACAGGATAGAAATCAGCATATGTATTGTTTCCGATTTTAACTAAATGCAGCCAGAATTCAGCCCATTTATCCGGCTCTGCACTAAGGTATGTTTTCAATAAGTAGGTGTACTTATTTGCCACACTTTCATTTACCTCTTCATATTTACCGGATTTAAGTGTATCAGGCAGGCATATTTCCCAAATCGCGTCATCATTCTGGCTTTCCCACTTCCCTATTATACGGTTATCCAAAATTAAGGTATCTTCGCTATAGATAGGGTAAAACGAAACAACCACACAACTTGATACAAGAAATATCAATAACCCGATTAAATAAATACTTTTTATTTTCATAATAATCAAATTTAATTTTTAATAATTCGGGTTCAAAGTAAATCTGTTTAAAAACGCCAGACAATTAATTTCGTTGAACACTATTAAAATGTCGTTGAATAAATTCCTTGTTGATACTTATGTGTTTGAAAAGGAGTATCGCCCGGCACATAACTATGGTATATAAAAAATTGGGCAGATAATAGTATATTTAAGGTCAAAACAATTAATCAACGGTTTCCCGGTCTGATAGGTTTGTGGCTTCGAAATGCCCAACCCTTCATATGCCGGTACCGTTAACTTAAATTACTTATAAAAATGATGAAGAATATTAAAGAGTTGTTTCTAATTGGTATTATTTCAATTTTGATTTTATACGATGTAAAATCTCAACTATTTATTATTGAAAAAAAAGGAAAGAATATATATCATAATAACTGGATCGATTTAAATAAAAATAACAATAAAGACATATATGAAGACCCTTCTCAACCAATAGATGCAAGAATTAATGATCTCCTGAGCCAGATGACCCTGGAAGAAAAAACCTGCCAAATGGCAACTCTTTATGGTTATAAGAGGGTAATGAATGATGAATTGCCAACTGAGGATTGGAAAAATCAAATTATTAAAGACGGAATAGGAAATATTGATGAGCATTTGAACGGACTGGCATATCATGATGCAACAACAGAATACTCCTGGCCTCCCTCAAAACATGCAAAAGCGATAAATGAAGTCCGGCGATTTTTTATAGAAGAAACAAGGCTGGGTATACCGGTTGATTTTACAGACGAAGGAATAAGGGGATTGTGTCATCACGGAGCTACCAGCTTTCCGGCACAAATTGGTATTGGAAGTACCTGGAACAGGCAATTGGTTTCCATGATAGGTAACATCACCGGTGAGGAAGCAAAGATATTGGGTTATACAAACATTTATTCTCCTATACTTGATTTAGCAAGAGATCCGCGATGGGGGCGAACAGTTGAGTGTTATAGCGAGGATCCGTTTTTAGTGTCTCAATTGGGATTGGAAATGGTAAAATCCCTGCAGTCGAAAGGTGTCGCATCCACAGCCAAGCATTATGCTGTATATAGCGCCCCTAAAGGAGGGCGGGATGGTGCGGCCAGAACCGACCCGCATATTACAGAAAGGGAAATGCATGAAATATATCTCGAACCTTTCCGAACAGCAGTAAAAGAAGGAAATATCCTTGGATTAATGTCTTCCTACAACGATTATGACGGAATTCCTGTGACCGGGAGCCATTATTTTTTAACAGAATTGCTGCGTGAAAATTGGGGTTTTACAGGTTACATTGTATCTGATAGCTGGGCTGTTGGCGGATTACAAGGGCGTCATTATGTAGCTGAAAATTATAAAGAATGTGTTTTTCAGTCAGTATTAGCTGGTCTGAATATCAGAACTAATTTTACACCTCCTGAAGATTTTATTCTTCCCTTGCGCGAGCTGGTAAAAGAAGAAAGAATATCCATGGAGATTATTGACGATCGTGTCAGAGATATCCTTCGGGTTAAATTCCAGTTAGGATTATTTGATAATCCTTATGTGGAAAATCCTTTGGAAGCAGACAAAATAGTACATAGCAAGGAAAAAGAAAAAATAGCCCTCCAGGCATCAAGAGAATCCATAGTATTGCTTAAAAATGAAGACAAGCTATTGCCAATTAATAAAGAGACTGTTCAATCGGTTCTGATAACCGGACCAAATGCAAAAGCCGTTAATCATTCCATAAGCCGGTATGGTCCTTCCAATATTGATGTAATATCAGTTTATGAAGGAATCAAGGCATTGGTTGGTAATCAAATAGATGTGCAATATGCATTTGGATGTGATTTTTATGATAATAACTGGCCCCGTAATGAATTGTACCAAATCCCCCCTGACGATAAACAGCAAAAACATATTGAAGAAGCAGTAGAAATGGCAAAAAAGGTCGATTTAATTATTGTTGCAGTTGGGGATAATGAACATACTGTTGGTGAATCCAGATCAAGAACTTCCCTGGATTTACCGGGTAACCAGCTTGACCTGATAAAGGCACTTTATAGCACAAATAAGCCTGTAATAGTTATTTTAGTGAACGGTCGCCCTTTAACAATAAACTGGATTGATGATCATATCAGCACAATCGTTGAATCGTGGTTTCCGGGAGAATATGGAGGAAACGCAATCGCCGAAGTAATTTTTGGCTTATATAATCCCGGAGGTAAACTTCCCATAACTTTTCCCAGAACAGTAGGACAAATACCGTTTAATTTTCCATATAAAAGAAGTTCCCAGAAAGGGCAGGGAAATAACGATATAGGCAAAACACGAATTAATACTGCCTTATACCCTTTTGGCCATGGACTAAGTTATACAAAATTTGAGTATAGTGATTTGGTAATTATTCCCGGGAAAACTTCATCGGATTTTGATAGTATATCCATTTCATTTAAAATTAGAAATACTGGAGAGTTTGCAGGAGATGAAATTCCACAGCTCTATATCCAGGATGAATATAGTTCGGTTGTATCTTACGAGAAATTGTTAAGAGGTTTTAAGCGAATTAACCTGAAGCCTGACGAAGAAAGGGTAATAACTTTTTCAATTCATCAAAAAGATTTGGAATTACTAAATAGTGATATGATTAGAGTAGTTGAGCCTGGCAAATTTAAGATCTTTATAGGTTCTTCATCAGAGGATATTCGCTTAAAAGGAGAACTTAATATTTATTAACTGAAGAACAAAATAATTATAAATTAATAATATGATATATAACCGAAGGAATTTTCTAAAAACAGCTACTACGGCAGGTTTAGCATTACCACTTTCTTCTTGTATAAATGTCGGAATGGATAATAAGGTGATCAATGAACAAGATCTAATTGATATATGTAACAAGCCGGTATTGAAAATAGATTCCCTTAACCAGCCCATTATAATAGAGTCAATGGAATTGCTTAAGCTGGGAGATACTTATTTTGTCAGAACAAGATCAAAAGATGGAATCGAAGGTATTTCCGTAACAAATAATAAAATAGATATTCTTTATCCTATTCTTCTTAAACTGATAATCCCCTTTTTTATTGGAAAAGATGCCAGGCAAATTGAAACATTGCTGGAAGAATTATATGTATACAAAAGCAACTACAAAATGCAGGGACTGGCTTTGTGGTGTTGTGTTGCATGGGCAGAAGGCAGTATTATTGACTTATTGGGTAAAACCGCTGGCAAACATATTAGTTCCCTTTTTGGAAACAAGATAAGGGATAAAATACCTATATATGTTGCAAGTGGCAACAGGGACACTTCTCCTGAAGAAGAAATAGAAATACTTCAAAAGAAAATTGCTTTAACAGGAGCAAAAGCAGTGAAGTTTAAAGTAGGAGGCCGTATGAGCCGGGATATGGATTCGATTCCCGGGCGATCAGAAAGTCTGATTGAATTATCAAGAAAAATACTTGGTAATGAAATAACAATCCAGGCCGACGCTAATGGATCATACGGTGTGCAAAAGGCCATAGAAATAGGGAAAAGACTTGAGGCCATCGATGCATATTTATTTGAAGAGCCATGCCGTTTTGATAATATTGAAGAAACAAAACATGTGGCCGATGCTCTTGATATACCAATTTCAGGAGGCGAACAGGAATCAAGTGAATATCGATTCCGTAAAATGATTGCTGACAATGTTTTACAGATTGTACAACCTGATTTGCATTATTATGGTGGTTTTATTCGTACCACACGTGTTGCCCGTATGGCAGAGCTGGCTGACAAGCCTGTTACTGTTCATATTTCTAGCGACAATGCCGGCTATGCAGAGATGGTAAATTTCAGCAATTTCACACCAAATATAGGTCTGTTCCAGGAATTAAAAACCGGAATGGAAGCAACAGCAGACTTGTTCGAACCTCCAATTAAGGTTAAAGATGGCTTCTTAAATGTACCTACAGCACCTGGTTTAGGAATGGTACATGCTGAGGACGTCCTGAAAAATGCAGAGTTGATAAAGCTCTGACCTGGCAGTCTATTTATTTAAAACCCCCGGCCTTTAGACGCAATTTATGGCAATTGAAAACCAGCAAGATATAGGCGCTAATAAATATAAAGTCGCATATAGCTCATTGCCAGTGTGTAGTAAATTGGCAAGTAAATATTTTTTTGTAATTTGGTGGAATATGGCCCAGCAAACAAAATTTAAATCATCAACTGCTCTTATGGTACGCTTATTTTGGAAAAATTTAAATTGAAAATATGAGAAGGCTTTTAATTTTATGTTTACTTATTGGTACAGCAATATGTTGCTCGACCTGTAAATCAGAAAAACAAACCAAAAAAGGGGAAAGGAAACTTTTATCCGTCCGGGAATATAAAGATGCCGTTTATGCATCATGGATTGGTCAGATTGTAGGTAATACCTATGGTTTATGTTATGAATTTAAATTTGTTGATGAACCCGGCCCGGATTCTTTCCCTTACGGATACACATGGACACTGGATGAACTTAAAAAATATAACGGTGCTTTTTCGGATGATGATACTGATATAGAATACATGTATCTCACCCGGATGGAAAAAAATGGAATAGAACCAACCTATTACCAGTTGGCAGAGGCCTGGAAAGCTCATGTTAAAACCAGGGTATGGTGTGCCAACCGTGCTGCGCTCACACTTATGCATGCCGGTCATTATCCGCCTGTAACAGGATCGAAGGACTACAATCCCCAATGGTGCCAGATAGATCCTCAGCTTATAAACGAAATCTGGGCAGTTACATCTCCCGGAATGATAAATTATGCTGTTGACAAATCGGAATTTATGGCCCGGATAACAAGCGACAGTTTTGGAATTGAGCCCACATTACATTATGCAGCGATGTATAGTGCCGCCTTTTTTGAAAAGGATATTAATAAGCTTATAGACATAGGGACGGCCTCTTTATCAGGTGGCTCCAGATTTGCTGATATAGTTGAGCATGTCAAACAGCTATACAGGGATTATCCCAATAACTGGAAAGCTGCAAGAAAAATTATCGTGGACAATTATTATGTTTCAGCCGATTATAACAGGCATGTATGGCCGGCTGTTGATGCAAATCTGAACGGGGCACTGGGAATCCTGGCATTACTATACGGGCAGGGAGATTTTCAGAAAACTCTTGATTATTGCTGTGCCTTAGGTATGGACGCAGATAACCAGGCAGCTACCATGTGTGGTCTATTAGGTATTGTTAACGGACTGGAAGCTATACCCAGAGACCTGATGTATCCTCTGGCAGATTCAAATTGGAAAAAACCTTTTAATGATACTTATAAAATGATTTCCAGGGAAGGACTGGAAGATGCTAAACTTACAGATATGGCTGAACGTATGGCAGCACAGGGAGAGAAAATCATACTGGCAAAAGGCGGTAAAATAGTTACCAAAAAAGGAAAGAAATACTACAGTATTAATGCTGATGCGGAATTTATACCGCCATTTGAGCTAAATCCATTGCCCGCTTTATTTGCTGAAATAAATAAATCATTTTCATATCCCGTTTACACAGGTGGAACACCGGGTTCAGTAACACTTTCTGCAGAAGGAAATTTGCCTCCCGGAATTGAAATTGTAAATAGAAACATAGCTGGTTCTCCGACCAGAACAGGAGTATATAATTTTAAAATTATTGCCAGTGACGGAAAAACAGAAAAAACCATTCCGGTATACTTTAAGGTACATTCCGGGAATCTGGCAGGCAAAGCCTCTGAAATAGTATTTAACCAGAATGCAATAGACAAGGACATTGAAGTGATAAGAGACGGCAGCACAGAAAAAACTTATTATAGTATTAAAGAAGGAGAATCGCGGGAACTAGACTACTATGGTTATAAGTGGGAAGAGCCAACAGAAATATCAGCTTTGTCTTACAATAACGGCGTCCCTCATGAAAATTGCGGATGGTTTACTTCATTTGATATTGAATACCTGGCCGGAAGCAAATGGGCAAAAATTGAAAATATAAATATTTCACCGGAAATGAATCTGGAGAATTCCCAATGGCTTAAACCAAATTTTATAGATTATGATATCAGTTTTGCCCCGGTAAAATCGCAAGGCATCAGAATAGTCGGGATGGCTGGTGGCTTGCCAAGAGACGTTGCCAATGCACATTCTGGATCCCGGTATTACACATCAATAAGCGAATTGAGAGTATATGCTGAATAGGCTGTAAAGAATATTTACTGTTATAAAGGACTTTAAAACGCGACTAAACAATGAATATAAAAAATAGTCGGAGCAATAGTAAACTCAACGCTAACAATATTTAAATTTAAATTATGAGAGTATTTTTAATCTTTTTACTGAGCTACTTTTTAATCTGTGGTATAATGAGTGCTCAGAATGCTAATCTCAAAGATTCAGGCATGTATGACATTAGAAAAAATTCCATCTACCTGGAGATTTTAGGCAACGGTGCAGTATATTCATTTAATTATGATCGAACTCTGCCTTTAAGCAATATGTTGGCAATGTTTTTAAGGGTTGGAGGAAATGAATACCATGGAGCGGATACTAACGAAGTAAGTATCAATTTAATAGGCGCAACAGGTATTCTTTATGGTGGCCCCAAACACTTCTTTGAAACTGGGATAGGGTATACTCATTTTTGTGGTTTTCCTGACCGGCTTATTGCATTAACAGGAGGTTACCGTTTCCAGGGCCCTAAGGGCCTGGTCATTCGCGCTACCCCTATGTATATTTATAATACCGAAAAAGGAGATACTTTCGGAAACAATTTCTGGTTTGGATTATCGTTTGGATATTCCTTTTAACAACCCTAAACTCTGGTTGCATATATATTTGAATAGCTCTACACTTGTTCGGTTTAACTGCTAGTTAACAATTATTATTACAGTAATACAGTAATTTAATTGATATAAAAATCTAAAATAGTCTATGCTAAAAAAAATATCAAAGGAGTGGTTAATTATAATAGGACTGGCATTGTTTAAACTCTGCATTCATTTAGCCACTAACACAAATTACGAACTGCACAGAGATGCCTTGTTATATTATTCCCTGGGGGAGAATCTGGCCTGGGGCTATGCTTCCGTACCTCCGTTTATTGCTTTAATCGCAAAATTTTCAACCTTTATTTTCGGTAATACGGTTTTTGCTTTAAGATTTTTCCCTGCCCTTATAGGTAGTGTGTCATTAATAATAATTGCAAAAATTGTTAAGGAGTTGAAGGGAGGTATTTTTGCAATAGTCATAGCAACGCTGGCTTTTATCTTTTCTCCCTCATTTTTGAGATCAAACACATTGTTTCAGCCTGTCTCATTTAACCAGTTCTTTTGGCTTTTTTCCGGTTATCTGATCGTTAAACTCCTGAATACCCAGAACCCTAAATATTGGATAGGCATTTTTATAGTTTGGGGGATAGGCTTTTTAAACAAGTATTCAATAACCTTCTTTATAGTATCTTTCCTTATTGCTGTACTATTTACCAGACACAGGAATTTATTAAAATCAAAATATTTCTTTGCCGGCGGTCTGCTGGGAGTAGTTATTATTTTACCAAACCTTATTTGGCAGTTCAATCATAGTTGGCCGCTAATCCACCATATGTCAGAACTTCAGAAATATCAGCTTGTAAATGTTTCAATTATTGGCTTTATCATTGATCAGTTTATAATGAATTTACCCGGACTGGTCATCTGGATGACCGGACTGATTACATTTTTGTTTTTTAAATCAGAAAAGAAATTCAGAGTTCTGGCTTATTTATATTTATTTACCGTACTCCTTATTCTTTTATTCAGGGGTAAACCATATTATACTCTCGGCTTATATCCTGTTTTATTTGCTATGGGGGGCTATGCTGCAGACAAATACTTTAAACCTTATATGAAGTATGCTATAATCGCTCTGATATTTTTGTTATCATTACCCATGCTTCCATTTAGTTTGCCGGTTTACAGCCATGAAAAAATTGCAGAATATTCGGCAAAAACAGCTGCGTTTACAAATCGATGGGAAGACGGTAAAATATATAATGTGCCCCAGGATTATGCTGATATGACGGGATGGAAAGAATTAAGTTCTATTGTAATACAGCATTACAATTCCCTTTCACCAGGCGAAAGGGATAGTTGCCTTATCTATGCAGAAAATTACGGACAAGCCGGTGCAATTTACTTTTACGGTAAAAAGCATGGATTGCCGGCACCAATAAGTTTTAATGATAATTTTATTTTTTGGGCACCTGACAGTGTCGATAATGTTCCTTTAATTTATGTGAATGATGAAGTAGGTGATATAGATTTTTTATTTGATTCGTATAAAAAAATCGGCCAGGTAAATAATATATATTTCAGAGAAAATGGGTTACAGGTTTATTATTGTACACAACCAACAGACACCTTCAGAATATTTTATGCAAACAAGGTGAGCAGGTTAAAACAGAAATACCGCTAACACTGCTAATAAATGAATTCGGGATGTATTTCACTTTATTTAAAAATATTGCAATTGGATTATTGATATGTATTTTGACCGCCGGAGAATATGTTTTTAGCCAGAGTTTTGAGTACGACAGCCTTTTTATTAATGAAATTTCCCCGACAAATTTTCAGTTTACGGATGAGCATGGGGATCTTGATGACTGGATAGAAATATATAATGCAGGTCCATCTGCGATAAATATTGAAGGCTTATATATTACCGATGATTTAAATAATCCGCTCAGATGGCAAATCGGAATTTCTTATGAACTTTCACCCCCAAATTCGGAGAAAAGCACTGTACTGTTAAGAAAATTACTGGAAAATGAAAATTTTAAAAATGAATTTATACAACATACCTATACGTTTATTGAAACAATATTTACTCCCGAAAGGGTTAATAGGATAACTGACAGCCTGGTAGACTTAATTAATCCTGTTATTGACATGCAGGTGGCCAAATGGGGTGTAAATATTCCTGATTTGGGATGGGGTATAACCATGGAAGGCTCCCGTGAAGAATGGGAAGAAAATATTCAGGATTACAAAGATTTTTTTTCTGAAAGACCATATTATATGAAGCAACATATTAATGATTATTTTAAACTGGATGCGACCTTTCTTGAAAGTAATAATCCACAAAAATTTAGTATTTATCCGAATCCGGGCAATGGTATTATTAACATCAGAGCCCTTAATGGCTGCCATTATCCCTCAAAAGTTGAAATATTTAATTCATTGGGCCAGAAAGTATTTGAATTGTCATTTGATACACAATCTTATTATAGTGGTAAGCAATTAGACATCTCGAATCTGCCTGACGGCATGTATTTTTTAAATATAAGCAACGATATAGGGAAATATATTGAGAAACTTATTATAGCAAAATAATTCTCACTATTTAACGTTTTTATTATAAATACAGATATTTTCAAATTATCGTTAAATTTTAAAAGTAAAATAATGAACCCAAAAAACTTAATTTTAATCCTATCCATTTTTTCATCAGTCATAATCACAAATTGTGAATCTGACACAAAAAATGATGATTTAAACCCGATTGCAAATGATAATTTAAACCCGATTGTAAAGGATAGCATTTATTATAAAGACTTAAACATCGAGATTTATAATGTTAATTTTGAATCACTTGATATAGATAATGATCAAGCTCCGGATTTTAATTTTGAAATTATTAATTTAAATGTTTATAATTCAAATCCTTTACCAGAAAGCTTTGATACATTAGCTGCAAGAGTTGATCCAATTTTAAATGAAATTTTAGATAATTCAACTTTTAGTTATCCGACAGCTCTTAATTTTAATGATTCTATTTCATCCAAAGGATTCTGGTCAAATAAAACAGGTGTTTTAGGCACTTTTCAAAATGCAGGACAATTTCAAGGGCAAGGAGAAAAGTATCTTGGATTCAGAAAGTATATTGATGAAAAATATTACTATGGATGGATAAAGATTGATTGTAATCAGCATAATGATACTTTAAAAGTATCAGAGTACGGATACAATCTCATGCCTAATAAAGGTATTCGGGCAGGACAATTAGAATAATATGCCTCCTAACATTGGGTTAAAAAACATTGCATATAAAATAAATCCACAAAACGGGTTAGGTTTTTACAGGCAGCAAGCTGTCCGCACCTGAAAGTTGAAGGTAAGTCTAATAATGCTTCAAAAAACATGCTGACCCATGTTGTTTCAATCTGACAATAAAATGAATTGAAGCAACCAATTCTATTTAAATTTCATCTTTAAGCAAAACAGTCATAATAATCAGATTATAAAAACTATTTCCTTTTTATATAAATTATTTAATCTAATTAAAATGAACCCCAGGTTTTATTCCTTAAGCAACCTGATTTACTTATTCAGCATATTAACAGTATTGTCTTTATCAAATTGTGAAGATTCATCTGACAATAGGCCCAGCGAAATCAATTTAGACAGCCTTACTATTAATAATTATCCAAAAGTTGATGGTTCTACATCAGCTCATCCTCTTCAAGTGCTGATTGCATGCAAAATACTGGGTGTTGAATATTCCTGGATGCCAGGCTGGTTTGATGAGACTTACCGGATATGGCCATCATTTGATGAAAAACCTGATATTGCACAATTTATTCTGGATAGCATTATTCATAATGGCACTCATTCATCATATACTAATCTTATTAATGGAAAGGCTGATATTATAATCGTTGCACGGGAAGCTTCAAATGATGAAATTAATTTAGCAGATAGTGCGGGTGTAAAATTAACTACAACACCAATAGCACTTGATGCTTTTGTTTTTATTGTAAATATTAAAAATCCCGTTCATTCCTTAGCAGTAAAAGAGATACAAGATATTTACACAGGTAATATAACTTTTTGGAATGAGGTAGGTGGAACAAATACAGAAATTAATCCTTATCAAAGAAATCCAAATTCTGGCAGCCAGGAACTTATGTTATCGCTGGTTATGAAAGATTTAGAAATGATGGATTTCCCAGAAATGATATTGATAGGGATGATGGGACCAATAAATCGAATTACAGAGGACAAGGATGGATTAGGCTATACTGTTTACTTTTTTGAACAATTTATGGCCCCAAACGACAGTTTAAAATTACTTGCCGTCAATGGGGTTGTTCCGGAATACAATACACTAAAGAAAAGAGAATATATCTATACTACAGATGTTTATGTCGTAATCCGTGAGGATCTGGACGGGTCATCAACTGCTTACCAATTATATCTATGGCTCCTGACAGATAAAGGACAAAGTGTCATTGAAGAGAGCGGCTATATACCTTATCGTTAGTTGAGCGAATTAAGCCTTGGAATTAATCAAACCCGGAGTCTATAATTTTATCCTGGGAATAATTATATTTCAAATGAAGTATAACAATATAGTGGACTACTCAGTGCCTGCCCTTATGGCTTTGATCAGTAATTGAGTGAGTTCCTTTGTGCCATCCGGGATTCCGTATCTTCTTTCTTTCCAGGGACAGGTACCTGATGTAATAATATTGCCATCCTGTATGACTCCCTCTCCGCTGTAAATAGCCCCTTTAAATTCAGGGTACTCATTCACATCGGGATCAATAGTAAAAGCATATTTCTTATCAACAAGAATACCCGCTTTGGCAAAGTCCGCTACAGATAGGGTCTGAGCCGCCATGGGCTTTCCTTCTACAGATATTATTTTTATAAAGTCTACTACTTCCTGGTTAGGATCGTATATCTTTTCCCATGGAGGTGCCATACACGGAAAAATGTAACCTGAATAATCATCAGGATTGACATCGTTGAGTTTTAAGTCAGGTTCTATAACTAGAGAATCTACTGAAACAGGGTCAGCAGATAACGTAGTTATTACTACCTCGAAACCTGATTGTTCAAGAATTTCTTTCATGACAACGACTTCCCTGGTAAGCATAAGCTCCAGATCGCGCGATCCGTCTGTTATGAAAAGAAGGACTTTAGGATTGTCTTTTCCGCAGAAAATAAAAAAGACGGATGATAGTAAAAGAATAAATAATTTTTTCATAGCTTTCCTTTTAAGGTTAAAATCCAATGGTTATGATAAATAAAAAAACTTAACTAAATTAGTATAAATTAAAACTTATAAGCTATGTTGAGAAATAATTTAATATACCTGATTTTACTGTCCCTGGTATTCATTGGGTGCAGTAAATATGGTTATGTCCATTTAAATTATCCCCAGGAACCATTAGTCTATCTGCCGGATGATGTCAAATCAATAGCTGTTGTGAACAGATCGCTAACCAGGGAAGAAGATAAAAATCGTAAGGTTCTCGAGTCAATCATAACAAGTGAAGTGGGCGGTTCCGATCGCCTGGCATCTGATGAATGTATTAAAGGTGTATATGATGGCATACAGGGCCTGCACGGAGTTAATATGGTAATCCCCAGGAAAGTCAGAATGTACGGCACAGGTACACGTGAAACACCGGATATACTGGCCTGGAAATTGGTTGCAAAAATATGTGATTCAACAGATGCCGATGCATTACTGGTTCTTGAAACATTTGATTCCAATACGGATTTATTATTAACGACAGCTACAGATCAGGTTACATCAATTCTTTCCGGCACTCCCCAAAAACCTGCTTTACCAAACGATATCAGAATGAATGTTTTGTGCTACTGGAGATTGTATGATCCGGATTCCAAAAGCATTATTGATCAATATCAGCATACATTTTATATGATGTTCCATACTGAGGGCAGTATTCCTCCTCCTGATGCTCTGCCACAGACTGCCTATGCGGCAGGACAGGAATACATACGGCGTTTTTTGCCAAGTTATTATACTGTTAAAAGAGATATGTATAAGAAAGCCAAGGGCCCGGCCAAACATGAATTCAGAACAGGATTCAGACGCACTGAAGTAGCCAATTGGGACGGAGCAATAGATATATGGAGCAAAATGATTGAACGTGTGAAATATAAAACTGCAGGAAGGGCTTGCCTGAATATAGCCGTAGCCTATGAAGTACTTGGGAATACTGACCTGGCTCTGGAATGGGCTAAAAAGTCCTATGAAGATTATAATGATAGACTTGGAAGAGAATACGCGAAAATATTACTAAGGAGAAAAAGCCTGGAATAGAAAAATTTGCCTGTCAAATACAAGAGATTATAAAAATAAGTGCAGAACCAGGAATAAAAGTCTCCAGCATTCATATTGTTCGATAACATCTCCGACCTGCATTATAATGTTCTGCTATGGTATAAGGTCTTCCTCCCAGTTTTCCACTACGGGAGGTACCTCACCTTCCAGCAAGGCAACGAATGTGATTAATGCTATCCGTGCATCACCAAGAGGGTAGTAAAACGCATCCCAGTTTTCACTGTCTTCCCCGTCGTGATTAGATATTACGTACTGGTAGTTATGTGCTTCCTGCATTTCGTAATAAGCGCTCGAAGCACGTCTTTCGATATCCTCAAGGTCCTTGAAAGAGAGCTCACCTTTTTGCCGCCGGGTTCGACGTAGCAGTTTCCTCCTCATGATATCGGTAACAAAGTCCGGAAGTGAAACCCCTGGTTCCGTAGTTTTCAAAAAAATAATCTCATCACGGGAGAGAGGTGTCATAAATACACTCAGGCGCTTCACATTTGCCAGAGCAGGATGTGTCAGGAGCGTCTTACCGATAAAGGGATTTCCCTCAAAAAATACATCACCTCTGTCCAGCGACTGTAAAAACTCCCGGAGGTCCAGGGCATTCAAGTCTCCCCGGACATCCATAACTACGAAATGATCTTTCCCCTTTAAACTTTCAACCTGTTTGCGGGTACGAAAATGATAGTCGGTTCCGTCTGTCTCACCGGGCCGGGCAGAACGACTGTTATAAAGCACAAGTGGATGTAATGTCCTCCATAATTCCGGATAGAATCTGGCAAGTACTTTGGAAAGGGGGCTCTTACCCACGCATGAAGGCCCGGAAAGAATAACAAGTCTTCCTTTTTGCTTATCTTTCATATTTGTATCTTAAGTGTGTATTAAATCGATTTACAGTAGATAGCTTAATATTTTAGTCTATTCCTGGTTATACCTTATTTTAAATTACCACAGCAAAAAAAACCAATACAAACTTAATCAAATGAAAACCGCAAGTCAAGTATCGACATTTAACTCTCACTATTCTGATTAATGATTTGTTCATCTAATTCATTCATATACTCTGCACCCTATTTGCATATTTATTCTAATAGCTCTGCTTTTGTTTGAATTATATGCTTGTTGGTGTTATTTTTTATCGTATCAATATCGTATATTTTCGAATTGTATCGTATCATTCGATCTGTTATGTTATCGTACTATGATCGTATATTTTCGAATCATATCGTATCATTTTACAAAATAATTATATCTTTGCATAACTATGACTAAGGTTTATACATATAATATCGAGCTCGATTGGAAATTAATTTCTGAAATAAGCATAATAGATAGATTTGATGCTTCCTGGAGCTCGATTGAAAAAAAGGAAGGTCAAAGCCTTAAGCAACTTAAGTCTATGGCAACTGTTAGAAGTGTTGGTGCATCAACAAGAATAGAAGGCTCTAAAATGAGTGATATAGAAGTAGATACATTACTTCATAATCTTAACATCGAAAAGTTGGAGGACAGGGATTCCCAGGAAGTTGTGGGTTATTTTGAAGTATTAGACTTAATTACTGAAAGCTATGAAAACATCAATATATCTGAAAATTCACTCAAAAATCTACATAATCGACTTTTAAAGTATAGCAATAAAGACCAATGGCATAAAGGAAATTATAAGCAGTACAGTAATAAGGTGGAAGCCTCATTACCAGATGGAACGACTCAAATTATTTTTGATACAACTCCTCCAGGTATTGAGACTGAAGATGCAGTGAGATCATTGATCAATTGGTACAGGAAAGATTCTACAACTCATCCACTAGCAAAATGCGCACTTTTTATATATGAGTTTGTAAGTGTACATCCTTTTCAAGATGGAAACGGAAGATTAAGCAGGTTAATATCAACATTGTTGCTACTTAAGCACGGATATAAATGGATACAATATGTAAGCTTTGAGCATGAAATTGAAAATAGAAAAATTGAATATTACAAAGAATTAAGAAAATGTCAAGCCCAAAGACCAAATGAGGATATAACAAACTGGGTATATTTTTTCCTTGATGTGTTGAAAAATATGCATAATCAACTTTTACAAAAGCTTGAATCAAGCGGTTTATCCTCTAAGTTATCTCCAAAAAAGAAATTAATACTTACATTCATTGCTGATCATCCAGGTGTCAGATCCGGAGTTATTTCATCCAAACTTGATATACCTAATCCAACAGTGAAAAGAATATTAACAGATCTGGTAAAAAATAATTTAATCGAGAAATTTGGTACAGGACCCGGAACAAATTATTCAATTAAATAAATAAGAAAATGAGATTTGCTTCTGTCAACAAGCCTGGAAAAGATATTCTTGATTTACTTATTAACATTTTCTAACAGCCTGCCTATATCAAAAGCTTGCTAAATTTTATTATATTTATCCGGATAAATATTGAGTGACAGAATAAAAAATTTAACCTGAGCCCTTATGCTCCTTAATTATATCTGGGTAGGTTTTTTTCTCGTCGGTTTTATAGTAGCCCTTATCAGGATAATCGGTTATTATTTCCGTGATTTTTTTGCTGAATATCTGAATATAATATTTGACAGGGCTGATCTTGAGGTTTTCACGGCAATTGTCAACAGCACCTTCGAAATGGCAGAGACATCAATAACTATTGCCATCTACCTTATAGGTGTAATGACGCTCTGGCTGGGAATAATGAAAATAGGTGAAAAGGCAGGTGCAATAAATTCATTATCAAAGCTTGTATCTCCCTTTTTCAAAAAAATATTTCCCGATATACCTGATGACCATCCTGCCATAGGTTCAATACTAATGAACTTCTGCGCCAATATGCTGGGACTGGATAATGCTGCCACTCCCCTGGGTCTGAAAGCCATGAAGGACTTACAGAAACTAAATCCCAAAAAAGATACGGCCTCCAATCCGCAGATTATGTTTATTGTACTTAACACATCGGCACTCACGATAGTCCCTATAAGCATAATGGCAATAAGGGCAGCCAGCGGCGCAAAGGACCCTACCGATGTTTTTGTGCCTCTACTCCTTGCAACTTATTTTTCGACGCTGGCAGGACTTATAGCTGTATCCATTATTCAGAGAATCAACTTACTTAATAAAGTTGTTCTGGCTTACCTGGGAGGAATTACCATTCTTATAGCCCTGGTAATATGGTATCTTAACAATCTCGAGCAACCCCGGGTTGAAGTTATATCGCGCCTGGCAGGAAATTTTATTTTGTTCCTGTTTATTATAATGTTTATCTGGCTGGGGGTAAGAAAGAAGATAAATATCTACGAATCTTTCATCGAAGGGGCAAAAGAAGGTTTTGGTGTTGCTATAAAGATCATCCCATACCTTGTAGCGATGTTAGTTGCCATAGGCGTATTCAGGGCTTCAGGTGCAATGGATTTTATTATTTCAGGTCTTGATAAATTTTTCAGTTTATTTGGTATTAACACTGATTTTATACCTGCCCTGCCTACTGCCCTGATGAAACCATTAAGCGGAAGCGGTGCCCGGGGACTCATGGTTGAGGCTATGAAGACTTACGGACCGGATTCATTTGTCGGCAGACTGGCATCTACTTTTCAGGGTTCAACAGAAACAACATTCTACACTCTTGCAGTATATTTCGGGGCTGTTAATATCCGTAAAATAAGATATTCGGTAACCTGCGGATTAATTGCCGACCTTGCAGGAATTGTGGCTGCAATATTTATTGCATATTTATTTTTTCATTAGGCCTCCTGGTTAAAAATCAAGAGCTATAGATATTTAATCCCTGGGGAACAGATTATTCTAATCAAACTGGTAATATATCCCCATTGTCAGGAAATTATTGTAGTCGCCGTTGGTGTATCCGAATATCTGTGCGATAATCCCATAATTGGCATTTACATTTTCATAATCCCTTATGGAAAACAGGGAATATGAATATCTGATATTAGCAATGAAATTATCAGTTATTTTATAATTTAGGCCTAACAGCCAGCACAGGTCAACCTTTTTAAATGCTCTTATTTCCTCATCAGAAAATTTAATCCCGTTCTCTTCCCCGTTCTTGGCAAAAAGATATCCCGGCACAAATCCAGCATCAATAATAAACTTATCCTGGATAGTAAAATTTACCATTAGCGGTAAATCAATATAATGCAGAGTTAACGAGTATGTTTCCGGATCACTTTCACTTGTCTTTTTTCTAGCCCCTTTACCGTTGTATTTAATTTCCATTTGTGCACCCCAGGCTTTTGTAAACTTTGTATTAACAAAAACCCCTCCCAGCAAACCTACCTTATCAAAGCCGGCATATGTATCACCGTCAACCTGACTGGCACATATACCAACTAATGCACCCCCGTTGAACCTCTGGGCTGATGCCATTACCGGAATAATAAATAACACTATAATTAAAAGTTTCTTCATTTGTGCAATATTAAAGTATATCTTATTTCAGGGGAAAATTAAATATGCTCCTTTATCAATTTTTCTTTCAGTATTTTAACTCCCTTGCTGGCTTTTTCCTTAATAAATTCAACTTTACGATATCCAGGTGCCGCAACTTCATTGGGGTCAATAAGGAATACAGGGCAGCCGCCTGGAGTATAATCAATTAGTCCGGCTGCAGGATAAACCACTAACGAAGTACCTACAACAACAAAAATATCAGCAGTGCTTGTTATAAATGCGGCTTCTTCGATAGCAGGGACAGCCTCCCCGAACCATACGATATGAGGCCTTAACTGAAATCCCTTTTCACATTTGTCACCAAGATTTACCTCTTTGTAACCAATATCATAAACAAGGTCAGGGTCTCCTGTGCTCCTTACCTGTGTGAGCAATCCGTGCAAGTGAAGAATATTTTTGCTGCCTGCCCTCTCATGCAGGTTATCAACATTCTGTGTAATAATGTGAACATCAAAATATTCCTCAAGTTCTGCCAGTCCGGTATGTGCTTCATTGGGTTTGGCATTTTCCAGCTGTGTCCGCCTTTCGTTATAAAATTTAAGGACAAGCTCCTTATTATTTGCCCATCCCATAGGGCTAGCCACCTCAGTAACATCATAGGTCTCCCATAGTCCTCCTGTTTCCCTGAAAGTTTTTATTCCACTCTCCCTGCTTATGCCCGAACCGGTTAGAACAACAATTTTTTTCATATAATCCGGAATTTAATGTTTCTACAAATTTAAATTAATTGATTTAAGGATTGCTATAACTTAAGATCAATAATTTTATAATTTTACAAACGTGTTGATATGTAGGTGCTATGGGCAAGGTCAACATAGTACTTAACAATTGCTAATGGAATAACCAATAAACTGATAAGTTTATAAAAAAATTCCAAAAGCGGAATTATATTAGTATTTTTAACAATATGTATTATCGCAGAAAAATATTATTGGCATTATTACAACAGTTTAATGGAAAGCTTGATAAAATAAGCTTACAGAAGTTACTTTTCCTGGTAACAGAACACCAGGCAAAAGCATCATATCATTTTGTACCTTATAAACTTGGATGTTATTCATTTCAAGCAAATTCAGACTTACATGCACTTGATAAGTATGGACTAGTATCACAACCAGATAAGTATTGGATAAAAACTGATTCAAAGAATTATTACTGTGAACTGAAATTCAAAGACCAGGCAGCGATTAGTTCTGTGAAAAATTGTTATGGTAATTTAAGCAAAAATGATTTAATAAAATTAACCTACGATAAATATCCTTATTTCGCAATAAATAGCACAATTATATCAAATCTTATTAATAATGAGAATATTGAAAATATTAAAAAACAAAAACCTGTAATAACTAATACTGTCTTATTTACAATTGGATATGAAGGTATAACACTGGAACAATATTTAAATAAATTAATAATTAATGATGTGAAGGTGTTGTGTGATGTGAGGAAAAATCCATTAAGCATGAAGTATGGATTCAGTAAAAGCCAACTTAAAAATGCATGTAGTGGAGTTAATATAGATTATATTCATATTCCGGAATTAGGAATTGAATCAAATAAAAGAGCCCAACTAAATAATCAGGCTGATTATGATAAATTGTTTACTTTTTATCGAAATGCCGTTTTAGCAAAAGAAAGAACAAAACAGGAAGAAATTTTAAACATACTTAAAATAAAAAAGCGAATTGCCCTAACCTGTTTTGAAGCAAATATCTCTCAATGCCATCGTAAACATTTGGCTGAAGCTATAGCCAAAATAGATGGCTTTAATTATGAAATAAAGCATATTTAATGGCCCTCACAAAAGTTCTCATAGCCGTTAAAACTTATCCGGCAATTTCCAAAAAATATGATGAACTTGTATGCACGGCAGGTTTTCGTGAGGATGGTTCATGGATTAGAATATACCCTATTCAATTCAGGAAAAAACCGTATAGCGAACAATACTCAAAATATGAATGGATTGAGTTAGACCTTGTAAAAAATAAGAGTGATTTTCGCCCTGAAAGTTACAGACCAGTTTCTCATAACACCCCAATTAACGTTATTGGTAAAATTCCCCCAGATGGAAATTCATGGAGTGAACGAAGGAAAATCGTACTTAAAAAGGTCTATAAAAACATATCAAAATTAATTGCAGAGGCAAAAGAAAGAACAATTTGCACATCTTTAGCGGTTTTTAAACCAACCGAAATAATTGATTTTGTGTATGAGGAAGAGAAAGAAAAAGACTGGCCAAAAGATAAACTTTCAAAATTTCAGCAGCTTAATCTTTTCGAAAAGGTTAGTGATAATGAATATAACATAGTCAAGAAGCTTCCATATAAATTCAGTTACAAATTTAAAGACGAGGAAGGTTCACTTAGTAAATTATTGATTGAAGATTGGGAGACAGGTCAGTTATATTGGAATTGCTTAAGAAGAAACGAAGGAAATGAAATTAAAGCATGCGAAGATGTAAAAAAGAAATACCTATATGATTTTGCGAAAACTAAGGATTTGTACTTATTTTTAGGAACAACACAGATTTATCATTTTACTTCAAAAAATCCATTTGTCATAATTGGAACATTTCATCCAAAGGTTGTAACACAATTAAAAATATTTTAAATCTATCCAACCCGGATTCAACTTTTTAAAACTATGTTAGCCTGCTTATGCCCGAACCGGTTAGAACAACAATTTTTTTCATATAATCCGGAATTTAATGTTTCTACAAATTTAAATTAATTGATTTAAGGATTGCTATAACTTAAGATCAATAATTTAAGAAATCTATAAACGCACCTCTACTCCTAATAAATTAATAAGTTCCATATAAAAAATATTTTTTACTATTCATGGTTGACAATTGGCATATATTTTGTATATTTGTCAACACAAATGATTAAAACTATGAAAAATATTTTTGCAACCCGATTAATTGCTGCGCGCAAAATGTCTGGATTGTCGCTGCAAAGTTTAGCTAACAAATTGGGAAATGTTGTCACCAAACAGTCATTGAACAAATATGAGCAGGGGAAGATGAAACCCGACAGCAACCTGATTATTCAGCTTGCCAGGATATTAAATGTTTCCGTCGATTATTTCTTTGCCAGTCCTGATGTCGAAATACGTCTAACAAATGTGGATTTTCGTAAATATTCATCCAAACTGAGAAAATCAGAAGAAGCTGCCGTGATTGAAAAATCAAAAGATATTCTTGAGCGATATTTTGGACTCGAACATATCATCAACCTTAAGGATTCTCCAGAATATTTTGAATACAGCAAAACCATTTCCACCGAAGATGATGCCGAAAATGCAGCTAAGGAATTACGTAATCAATGGAATCTCGGCAATGACCCGATACCTGATGTTGTTAAAATGCTTGAGGACAAAGGTTACATTGTAATTGAAGTTGAAGCATCAAAGTATTTTGATGGTATGAAAGCTGAAGCTGCCAACAAAAAAGTAATTGTACTTCGGCAGAATTATGATGGTGATGCAGTTCGTAAACGTTTTACTGCATTGCACGAACTGTCTCGTCACTCATTATCCTTTTCAGATAACCTGTTAGAAAAAGACAAGGAAAAATTATGCCATGTCTTTGCTTCGGCAGTACTCTATCCTGAAGAAATGGCAATTAAAGAGCTTCACCACGACAGGTTTCATTTCTACCAGAAAGAACTTGAAATGGTTAAGGAACGCTGGGGAATTTCATTTCCTGCAATTTTCAACAGAGCATTACGGTTAGGAATAATTAACAACTACGTTTATAGAAACCTGAATATCGATTACCGTGCCCGCAGGTTGCATTTAAATGAACCTGCAACTTTTTTAAGCAAGGAAAAACCTGTTAAATTTGAACGATTAATATATTTTGCGTTGGGTAAAGAACTGATATCCGTCAACGATGCTGCTTTTTTTTCAGGTAAAAGTGTATGGGAATTCAGGGAACAAATCCATCAAATGGTATGAAACTGATTATCACAGACTCCAATGTATTGTTTGATGTCATCAAAATAGACGCATTACCGGAATTTTTCAGTCTCGATTTTGACATTTGCACAACAGTGTTTGTGATTGAAGAAATTAAACCACCTCCACAAAGGGAATTAGTGGAAACGTTTATCAGAGCAAAGAAATTAACCGTTTTTGAATTTACAGGTGAAGAGATTGAAGAAATAGAATATTCTAATACTGTACGGGATTTAAAACGTTTTACCGATAAATCCGTAATATGGAAATCTTTGCAGCTTAATTGTCCCATGCTTACTGGCGATAAAAAAATGAGAGAATTGGCTGAAAACATGGGTCTTGAGGTTCATGGGAGTATTTGGGTAATCGATGAACTAACAAACAGAGACTTGATTTCGGAACAAAAGGCAATATTACTGCTTGAGAAATTAATGGCTATAAATAGCTGGCTGCCAAGAAATGAAATTGAAAAACGGATAAATAAATTAAAATAGAAGATGTTATTGTATCGTTAAATTTTATTAGTATGTAAAAGTAGAGGCAACAACCTTTCATAAATATTTAAATCCGTTTCCTGCCATGCAATAACTTGTCAGAAATCTATTTATTCGCTTCAAGTGATGCAATAAGTTTATCAGGTATAACCTTTAGCCATTGCAAATTCCTGTGCCTGGTGCATAAAAGCCTGAAGTCTTGTGTCGATGCCAATATCATCCTGTCCGTCATATGCAATATCCACCCAGGGTATATTCTCATTATCTTCCCTGAAGGAATTTGACAGCGAACATATCAATGTTCCGGGCATACATGTGAAAGGCAGAATATTGGCAATGCCTGACGCTCTTTTCCTTGCAAGGCTAGCTGCAGTACCCATTGCAATAGGCGGATCACCGTCATAATCTTTATGTATGTAATCATTGCAGAGTGTAAGAATATCATGGAGGTGGACTTCCTTTTCCGTATCAATATGTTGTTTAACCTGCCTGTGAATGTTCCAGTGTGTTATTTGTTGCGAATATTTCTGAATCTGTGATTTTAGCAGTCCCCTGTAATCATTTTTCCAGAGGCTGTCTCTTGTATAGCGGTATGTTGAATATATAAGCCATTCATGAAAGGGTCCGATTACAGTTTCGGCTCCCAGATCTTCCAGTTTTCTTATAAGTCCGCCGTTACAGAAAGCATTATCTCTCATAAAGATCTCACCAACAATTCCAATTACAGGCTTACGTATACTATTTGCCAGTTCAATGGTGCTGAACTTTTCGCTTGCCTCCTTCATCAGTTTATTAAGACCTTCGCATCCATTCTCAACAGAGATTATAACTTTATCCAGGGCCTCTTTATAAACCTTATCTGTTTCACCTTTTATTAACTCGTATGGCCGTCTCTCCTGCTGAAGTTTTCTTAAGAGGTCAACTGCCACTGACCCTCTCCAGGCATTGAACCTGAACCTTGTCCCGTGATCTCCTGAAAAATCTTCATATGCCTCGTCATTTGAAGGAGAGACAATCTCGACATCTTCATATCCAAGATTATCAAATATATCTCTTTGCAGTTGATTATACTGTCCGAACCGGCATGGCCCGTTATGATCAGGCATGAAGAAGCATATCTTTTTAGGGTCAACACCGGGTTCCTGTAATTTTTTCAAAAAACTTCCCGTAGTACAAATCATAGGAAAACACTCTCTTGAGGAAGTATATTTTCTGCCCAGCTCCAGGTCTTCCTTGTCCTGTACAGGCAGCACCCATGATTCTATTCCGCAGCTTCTTGCTCCGGCAGCCACTGCATATGCAGCGTCACACATATAAGGAAAGTATAATACCCTGTCCTTTGTCGGGGAGGCCCTCATTGTACCTCTTCTTGTCAATTTTTTCCTTTCAGCCTCTACGAATTTTTCTCCTTTAAGGCTGTCAAGAAACGCTTCTATACGTGTTATCATTCCTGCATCAGCACTATGTTCATCTACTTCAAGCTGAAGATATGGCTTTCCTTTCATCTCTTCCCTGATAAAGTGCAGGAGAAAAGAATCGGGGCCGCACCTGAAGTTACTTAAATAAACCGCATGTAGCCTTTTGTTATCCATAATAAGACGTGCTCCGGCAATAATCTTCTGTCCGTTTGGCCAGTACATTTTATGATAATCTTCGAAAATTGACACTTCTGATAATGGCAAAAAGTCAAGGGGGATGGGAAGTACATTATGAGTAATAAGTTTTTCCACCAGGCTAAGATTTAGTTCAGGGTCTGATGTATTATACGGCCTGCCAAGTATAACCACCGGTTCAACATCGTCAGGCAGATTATTAAGTACTTTTTTACCTTCATTTTCCAAACCCTGTTCAAACTTAGTCTGCTCACTACCTGCCATATCTATGGCCTTCCTGGTTCTGCCCGGAGAAATACCAAATTTCTCTTTCATAAAATCTGATAATTCTTTTACCAGTACCTTTTCATAATATCTGAAATGCAAAGTAGGTATAAGTAATTTGTTTTTATCTTTCTGGCTTTTTAAAGAGCTTTTAATCATGAACGGATGGCTCTGTATCCAGGGGCAATTACAGTTTGCAGTGGGATTATTATCTTTAGCCCTGGCATTCACACTAAAAGGAAGAAATATATAATCGACATCTTTGTTGAGCAAATCCTCAATATGCCCATTTATTACTTCAACAGGGAAGCATGTTTCTGCAGTAAGTATTTCAAGGGATCTTGTCACCAGCTGGTGGTCTGTTTCTTTGGATAATACTACCTGGAATCCCAGTTCCCTGAAAAATGTCCTCCAGAATGGAAACTGCTGGTAGAATATCATAAGTGCCCTGGGAATGCCAATTGAAATATTATCCTTGTTATCATCCTCGCTATAATCGCCGACAAGCATTTCTGTTCTCTTAGTATAGAGGTTTACAATATCCTCCCTCTTGCTTTTTCTTTCATCAATTTCATACTTTTCGCACCTGCCTCCGTAAAAAAGTGATTTCTTTTCCCCTTCAATTTTTACTCTTCTTATCTGGCACTGATTTGAACATCCCTTACAAGTGAATCTTGATATAGCAAAGGGTGTATTGCGTATGCCAAAACCTTTAAACCTTGTTTTTCCCCCGTCCTTAACAACATCCCTTGCCAGCATGGCAGCTCCGATAGCTCCTGTTACATCGAAATGTGGCGGTATATGTATTTTCTTTCCTGTTACCTGTTCAAAGGCGGCAACCACTCCTTTATTATTGGTCACTCCGCCCTGAAAAAATATCTTATCGCCAATGCGCTTGCTTCCAACTACCTTTTGTATGTAGTTATGTACTATAGAGTATGCCAGTCCGCCTACCAGGTTTTCGTTACTCTCTCCGCGCTGCTGATGTGTATTTAAATCCGATTCCATGAAAACAGTACACCTGTCACCGAGACTGGCAGGCCTTTGAGAGCGCAGTGCCAGCTTCCCGAATTCCTCAACTATATTCAGATCAAGCTTTTCTGCCTGCTCTTCAAGAAAAGAGCCTGTCCCTGCAGCGCAGACCTTGTTCATTTCAAAATCAACAACAACACCTTTTTCTATGCTTATATATTTTGAGTCCTGGCCACCTATCTCAAAGATGGTATCAACCGTTGGGTCTATGGCTATTGCAGCTGTTGCCTGGGCTGTTATCTCATTCTGAATAGTGTCGGCACCAATAAAGTCACCTGTCAGGTAACGGCCTGAGCCTGTGGTGCCGGCTGCCTTTACCACAACCTTTTCCCCTACCTCATTGTATATTTCCGACAGTCCGATTCTTATTGCATCCAGAGGTTTACCGGCCGTTGGCAAATATTGCCTTGCAACAACATTATTTTCCTTATCAATAAGTACAACGTTGGTACTAAGTGATCCTACATCAAGTCCGAGATAAACTTCCAGTTTACCATTGCCGTCGTTCTTGAAAACTACTTCCTTATTGTATATTGCTGATGATTCTTTCAGGGTAGGAAGATAATTCCTTTCTGTCTTGTCACCTTTGAGGTATTCTTCAAGCTTTTGGAGTCCTGTAAAATGAGCCTTCTTTTTATCGCTGGCTGTCACCCTGCTTAATACTGCCCCTATGGCGCCCATAGATGCATAATATTCAGGAACAATCAACTCTTCCCCCTGCAGTTTAAGAAGCTCTCTGAAAGCTCTGGCTACTCCTGCATTTGCTGCTACACCTCCCTGAAAAACCAGAGGTTTATTCAGTGTCTTGCCGCGTCCAAGGTTGCTTATAAAGTTACGTGCCACAGCAAAACACAAGCCTGCCACAATATCATAAACAGGTGTTGCAATCTGCTGCAGGTGTATCATATCGCTCTTTGCAAATACACTACATCTCCCTGCGATACGCGGCGGGTTCTCGGACTTTATTGCCAGTTCGCCAAATTCCTTTTCAATAGAAACTCCAAGTCTTTTTGCCTGCTGATCAAGAAATGATCCTGTGCCTGCAGCGCAAATACTGTTCATCGCAAAATCACGAAGCTGCAGTTTATCCTCAATAACTCCCTTATCCATGAATATAAGTTTCGAATCCTCACCCCCTATTTCAATTATAGTTCTTGTATCAGGGTAATACCTTGCTACTGAAGCTGACTGTGCAATAATCTCATTTACATATTCCCCGCCTATAAGGCTTGATCCAAGCTTTCCTCCGCTTCCGGTAAGAGCCACAGATTCGATATTATCTGCAGGATATTTTTTTAATAATGATTCAAGTCTCTTTTTAAGGACAAGGAAAGGCTGGCCATGACAATAATCATAATAGTTTTCCAGAAGGTTCAAATTCTTATCAATTATAACAGTATTAAGAGATATTGAACCTATGTCAAGTCCCAGATATATTTCAGTGTTAACGGATTTATCAGCTTTTAAAGTACTTTTCATAAATTGAAGCAACGATGAATTTAATAATCAGTTAACAATTATAAAATACGGTTAATTATACTTATTGAACGCCAAATATAATAAATTATAATATTAGTACATAAAAGATAAATTTGCCATGCTTTAGCAGGATTTTAACATTTTGCCTGCAGGTTAACCTAAAATATTCTATCAACAACATATTATTGAAATCTTGTTCATAGATAATTTGGCCAAACAAATTTTGCATGATATAATTTTTGCAATTTTAACCTGTTGAATTATTAATTCAGCCCTCGCTTTTTATAACAGATTTTATGATTGATTCAGCTACAATAGACAGGATTTTCGCTACAGCAGATATTGTTGAGGTAATAAGTGAGTTTGTAAGGCTTAAAAAAGCAGGGCAGAATTACAGGGGCTTAAGTCCGTTTACCAATGAAAAGGACCCTTCATTTTTTGTCAGTCCTGCCAAAGGAATTTTTAAATGTTTCAGCTCGGGTACCGGGGGAAATGTTGTAACATTTCTTATGGAACACGAAAAACTGTCCTACCCTGAAGCACTTAGGTATCTTGCAAAAAAATACAATATCGAAATCGTAGAAAAAGAACCTTCTGCCGAGGAGATCCAGCAAAAAAACGAAAGGGAGAGCCTGCTGGCAGTATGCACATTTGCACATAAATATTTTATGAATAACCTCACTGCTACTGATGAGGGTAAGGCCATAGGATTAAGTTATTTCCATGAAAGATCATACAGGGATGATATTATCAATAAATTTCAACTGGGTTACTCAAAGGAAAGTAAAGATGCTTTTACCAAAAACGCACTAAACAATGGTTATAAACTTGATTACCTTGTTAAGACCGGGCTGACTATTCAAAAAGATGATTCCGGATTTGACAGGTTTCACGGGAGGGTAATGTTTCCCATCCACAGCCTGTCCGGTCAGGTGATAGCATTTGGCGGGCGCATAATCAAGCCTGATGAAAAAGCAGCAAAATATATTAACTCGCCTGAATCAGAGA
>Ga0315545_1000526_pt1 | contig 40206 bp, 42 predicted proteins | sample SalMarSW160210MG_FD_203096 | JGI IMG/M metagenome (GOLD analysis project Ga0315545, IMG submission 203096) | Salt marsh sediment microbial communities from the Plum Island Ecosystem LTER, Massachusetts, United States - Salt Marsh Sediment SW1602-10 ...
GTCATCCTGTCGGACATCGCGGGCCTGGAGGACCACCACGGCGACATGGACTTCAAGGTGGCCGGGACGCGCGCGGGGATCGTCGCGATCCAACTGGACCTCAAGATCGCCGGGATCAATTTCAAGATCATCGAGGAGGCCCTGGAGCGGGCGCACGAGGGGCGCATGGCGGTCTTGGACAAGATGGCCGCCGTCATCGACAGGCCGCGTCCGGAGATCTCCGATTACGCGCCGCGCATCGTGACCATCAAGATCAACCCCGAGCGCATCGGCGAGCTGATCGGGCCGGGCGGCAAGAACATCCGCAAGATCATCGAACTGACGCAGGTCTCCATCGACGTCGAGGAGGACGGCACGGTCCTGGTGGCCTCCACCGACGCCGCGGCGACCGACCGGGCCCTGGGAATGATCCGCGGCCTGACCGAGGACCCCGAGGTCGGCCGGATCTATAAAGGCAAGGTCAAGAAGATCATGAACTTCGGTTGCTTCGTCGAGATCCTGCCCGGCAAGGAAGGGCTCGTCCACGTCTCCGAACTGGGGGACAAGTACGTCAAGAACGTCGAAGACGTCGTCAAGGTCGGCGATGAGTTCGACGTGAAGCTGGTCAACATCGACGACCTGGGGCGTCTTAATCTGAGCAAGAAGCAGGCGAAGCAGCCGTAGGCCGCGCGGTGAGCCGTTCAAGCGATGAAGAAGGAACACGTCTATGAGATCGCGGGCCTGTTTATCATTGCGCTCACCGTCCTTGTCTTTTTGAGCCTCGTCTCGCACCACCCGGAAGACCTCTCTTTTTATACCTCCCATCCGAACGTCCCGCCGAAGAACTGGGTCAACGTCTTCGGCGCGTACCTCTCCGAGGGGCTCTTTTTTTGCTTCGGCTACGCCTCCTACGTCCTGCCGGTCTTCCTTTTTTTCCTGGGCCTGAAGTTCGTGCGCCGCGAGCCCATCCGGATAAACGCCGTCAAGCTGTTGGGGATATTCGTCCTCTGCGTGGCGCTGGGCTCGTTTTTCGCGATGTTCTTCGCGTCGCTCGCGACGGTGCGTTTCCGGCGAGGCGGGATGGCGGGCCTCGTCTTCTCGGACTTCCTGACGCATTACTTCGGCCGCACGGGTGCCTATGTCCTCGTCCTGATGCTTGGTCTTCTGGCGCTGCCTCTCGTCGGTCAGGTCTTCATTTTTCCGTTCCTCACCCGGTTTTTTGAAAACATCTCAAAAAAGCTCAAGAGATTCAAGGGACCGGCGCTGGCCGTGCCACGCCGCGCCTCCTTTGCGCGCGCGCCCCGGATCGCAGGTCTCACCGACGAGGCCGCAGGACCCGTTCCCAAAAAGACCAAAGAGGAGGGACCGCGTCCCGTCCGGGACAGGCCCCCTGAGCCGGCGGCCGTGAACATCAAGATCGCCAAGCCCCGGGCCGGGATCCCCGCCGAAGAGGGCGAGCCGGTCCGCGAGGTCTCAGACGAGGATTACGTCCTGCCGTCATTGGACCTCCTGGATTCCCCGCCGCCCCTGTCGATGCGCCAGATCAAGGATGACCTGTCCGAGAACGCCAAGATCCTGGAGGATACGCTTAACGATTTCGGCATCACGGTGCGCGTGGCGGATATCGAGCGCGGCCCCGTGATCACGCGCTATGAGCTGGAGCCGGCGCCCGGCGTCAAGATCCAGAAGATCGTCAGCCTCGCCGACGACATCGCCCTGACCATGAAGGCGATGTCCGTGCGCATCGTGGCGCCCATCCCCGGCAAGAACCGCGTGGGCGTCGAGGTCCCCAACTCCCAGACGGCGATGGTGTACCTTAAAGAGGTGCTGGCCACGGAAGAGTTCCGCGATTATGACTCCAAGTTGACGCTGGCCCTGGGTAAGGACACGGCCGGCAAGCCCATCGTGGCGGACTTAGACGAGATGCCGCATCTGTTGATCGCCGGCACCACGGGTTCGGGAAAGACCGTCTGCGTCAACGGCATCATCACCTCGATGCTCTTCAACGCCACGCCCAACGACGTCAAGTTCCTGATGGTCGACCCCAAGATGGTGGAGCTGGCCATGTTCAACGAGATCCCCCACATGCTGTGCCCCGTGGTGACCGACCCCAAGAAGGTGGCGATGGCCCTCGCGTGGGTGACCTCGGAGATGGACGAGCGCTATCAGCTCCTGGCCAAGGAGGGGGTGCGCAACATCGACGCCTATAACCTCAAAAAACAGAAGTTGCCGTATATCGTCGTCGTCATCGATGAGCTGGCGGACCTGATGATGGTCGTGCGCGACCAGGTGGAGAGCGCGATCGCGCGCCTGGCCCAGCTGTCGCGTGCCGTCGGCATCCACCTGATCCTGGCCACCCAGCGGCCGTCGGTCGACGTCATCACCGGCGTCATCAAGGCGAACTTTCCCGCGCGCATCTCTTTTAAGGTCGCCTCGAAGGTGGACTCGCGCACGGTCCTGGACATGAACGGCGCCGAGAAGCTATTGGGCCGCGGAGACCTGCTCTTTTTGCAGCCCGGCCAGCCCAAGCCCATCCGCGCGCAGAGCTCTTTTATCAAGGACGAGGAGCTCGAGAGGGTCCTGGCCTTTATCAAGAACCAGGGCAGGCCCGCCTATGACGATTCGATCATCAAGCAACAGGATCAGTCCACCGTGGGCAGGCTCGGCGACAAAGATGAGCTTTTTGACATGGCGGCGCGGCTCGTGATCGAGACGGGGCAGGCCTCGGTGTCGATCATCCAGCGACGGCTGCGCCTGGGCTACACGCGCGCGGCGCGGCTCATCGACATGATGGAACAGGAAGGGCTCGTTGGGCCGTATTGCGGCAGCAAGCCGCGCGAGATCCTTGTCGATAGAGAAGAGTGGCTCAAGGAGAAGACGGGGACGAGGGGGGGCATGGACGATGTCGGAGAATAACGGGGCAGCACCTCAACAGGAAAAGTCCGCGGGCACGACCCTGCGCCAGGCGCGCCAGGCCCGCAACCTGAGCCTGGAGCAGGTGAGCCGGACGACCCATATCCACGTGAACGTCCTGAAGGCGCTGGAGGCGGATGAAGGGAGCAATCTCGGCGTCGTGTATACCAGGGGCTTCCTGCGGTTGTATGCCGATTTTTTGGGCCTGAACAAGGACGAGATGGTCGCGCGCTTCATCGCCGTCACGCCGGAGGCGGCAGCGTCCGTCAAGAAGGTCCCGGTGCCGGTGCCGCAGAGGACCTTGCCCGTGGTGCGCCTCACGGAAGAGATCGGCCGGCGCGTCTGGGCCCTGGTCCAGGGGGGTGCCCGGCACGTCCCGTGGCAGCGCGTGGCGGTCGGCGCCCTGGCGCTGGTCTTTCTTTTTGGGATGGGGCGCTGGGTCAAGGGGTGCCGTGCCCGTGGCCGACAGAGACGCGCCGCCGTCGTTTCTGCGGCAGCGTCGGGCGCCCAAGGCAGGGCTGCGTCCGCGTCAAGGCCGGTCTCTGCAGTCACGAAGAAGAAAAGCGGGCAGAAGGTCGTTGTCGTCGTGCGGGCCATTGAGAAGACCTGGCTGCAGGTCAAGGCCGACGGCAAGATCATCTTCCAGAGCGTCCTGGCCAAGGGCAGCTCGGAGAGCTGGCAGGCGGCAGAGAAGATCGAGCTGTCGATCGGCGACGCGGGGGCCTTGGAGCTTGAGGTGAATGGCCGTTTCCTCGGCCGCATCGGCCGTCCCGGCCAGACGCTTAAAGAGGTCCTGATCACCCCCAAAGGTCTTGTCGTCCGCAGTTAAAGGATCCCCTCCAGCGCTCGTGGTCCGGTCCGTCGAAAGGCGGACCTTTCTTTTGTCGGATGTCCCATGAAAACGGCCGGGAAAAAGATTTCCATCGTCACGCTGGGGTGCGCGCGCAACGTCGTGGACTCCGAAAAGATCCTCGGCGATGTCCTGGCTGCCGGCGCCCGGCACGTGGGCCTTGATGAGGCCGAGATCGCGGTCTTCAATACCTGCGGTTTTACGCAGGAGGCGAAATGCGAATCCCTTGAGGTCCTTGAAGCGCTCCTGGCCCTGAAGCGCCGCGGCCGCCTGCGCGCGCTCTACGTGGTCGGATGTCTCGTCCAGCGCTATCGCAGGGAGCTCACCGAGGCGTTTCCTCAGGTCGACGGATTTCAGGGGATCGCCGATTTCAAGACCATCTTCCCGGCCCGGGCGCGCCTGACGGGCGCACACACGGCGTACGTCAAGATCTCGGAGGGGTGCGCCAACCCGTGCACGTATTGTGCTATTCCTATAATAAAGGGCCCGTTGCGGAGCCGCCGGCCGGCATCGGTCCTCAGGGAGGTCCGCGCCCTGGAGGCGCAGGGCGTCAGGGAGATCAACATCGTGGGCCAGGACATCACCCTCTACGGCCGGGGGCGTCGCTGCCGCAAGGGGCGCCTGCCTTTGGTGCGCCTGGTCAAAAAAATTTTAGCGACGACCCGCATCCCCTGGATCCGCTTGTTGTATCTTCATCCGAAGAGATTGGCCGATGAGTTGATCGACCTGATCGCCGCAGAGCCGCGGGTCTGTTCGTATGTCGACGTGCCCCTGCAGCATGTCAGCACGCGTATCTTGAAGGCGATGGGGCGCCGGATGACGCGCGGGGAGGTCTTCGCGACGGTGGAGCGCCTGCGCCGCCGCATCCCGGCCGCGGCCCTGCGCACGGCCTTCATCGTCGGTTTCCCGGGTGAGACAAAGCGGGACTTTCGCGAGCTGTGCGAGGCCGTCACGCACTTGCGATTTGACCGGATGGGCGTTTTCGTGTATTCTCGTGAGGAAGGCACCCGCGCCTACGGCCTGGCGCGGCAGCGCAGCTCCCGCGTGAAGCGGGAGCGCATGGATCACCTGATGCGGCTGCAGGCCGGGGTCTCGCGCAGCAATCTGCGCCGGGACGTCGGCCGGCGTCTCGATATCATGATCGAGACAAGAGGCGGGAGTCCCGGCACCTTTATCGGCCGAAGCTATAAGGACGCGCCGGAGGTGGACGGCACGGTGCGTGTCCGCGCGCGAAGGACGCTTGAGCCGGGAGATATCGTCGCGTGCCGGATCACGTCGTCATCGACGCACGATCTCACCGGAGAGCTCATCTTATGAATCTGCCGAATCAGCTGACCTTGTCGCGGATCCTCATGACCTTTATCCTGATGGGGCTCCTTTTCATCCCCGCCGGCCCCGCCCCCAAAGCCATGGCCCTTATCGTTTTCCTCCTTTGTTGTCTCACCGATTATCTGGACGGCCGCATCGCCAGGGCGCGCGGGCTCGTCTCGGACTTTGGCAAGATCATGGACCCGCTGGCGGACAAGATCCTGGTCGTGGGCGTGTTTCTCGCCTTTGTCGAACTGCAGCTGGTGGCCGCCTGGATGGTGGTCCTCATCATGGCGCGGGAGTTTTTGATCACGGGGGTACGTTTGTTCGCGATGCGCCGGGGCATGGTATTGGCGGCCGAGACGGCGGGCAAGCACAAGACGATCTCCCAGATGACGACCATCTTTCTCATCCTGCTCTTTCTTTTCCTGCGGGCCGTCGGCCGCGAGCTGACGTTCTGGGGTCCCGAGCCGGAGCTCCTCTTCGAGCAGACGATAGGGGTCTTCATGATCATCACCGTGGTCCTGACGCTGGCGTCGGGATTGCTGTATCTATGGAAGAACCGGGGGTTGATCCGAAGCCTATGAAGAGGAAGCTCGTCGTCTTTTGCGCGACATTCGGTTTTATCGGATACATGCCGCTCGTGCCCGGCACGTGGGGGAGCCTGGCGGCCGCGCTGATCGCGCTGGGCCTGAAGGACGATCCCCTCTTGCTCCGGGGGGTCCTTGCAGGGTGCCTGGGGGTCGGCCTGTGGAGCTGCCGTTATGCCCCTGCCTATTTTCGCGCAAGCGATCCGCGGCCGGTCGTCATCGATGAGGTCTGCGGCATGCTGCTCGTCTTTCTCTTCGTGCCGGTGACGACGCTTTCTCTGGCAGCCGGCTTTGTGGGGTTCCGTCTCGCGGATATCTTCAAGCCGCTGGGGATAAGGAGGCTCGAGCGCCTGCGGGCGCCGTGGGGGATCATGCTGGACGACCTGGCCGGCGGCCTTCTGGTCGGGATTTTATTGTGGCTTGCGCGGCGGCTTGGAGTGTTGTAGGATAGGTAACCAGGTAAAGGAGCGGCTATGTTCGAACGCAGACAAGATATCCGGCAGGAGACGCTGGACCTGATCTATACCTTTATGCGTCGGGCGATCAAGGAGCGCGCCACCGACATCCACTGGGAGCCCTACGTCGAGGACAAGAAAGAGGGGATGGTCGTGCGTTTTCGCGTGGACGGCCTCCTGAAGGACGTGGAGCGGTTCACCAACGAGAAGACCAACATCGGTTCGATCGTGAACGCCATCAAGCTGATGGCCAACATGGACTCCACCCAGCGTCGGGAACAGCAGGATGGCCGTCTGACCTTCAGGAACGAAGAGGTGGAGTTTGATGTCCGCGCCGCCTCGATGCCGACGATCATCGGCGAAAAGATCGTCATGCGCCTGATGGACCGGAGCCGTTATTGCATGAAGCTGGCGGACCTGGGGATGCGTCCCGAGGTCATGCAGCCGGTCGTTTCTCTGATCGACCGGGCGGAGGGGTTTGTCGTGATCAGCGGGCCGACCGGCTCGGGCAAGACGACGAGCCTGTATTCGATCCTCCAACAGATCTATTCCCGCCAGAAGAATATCTGCACGATCGAGGACCCCGTCGAAGTGAAGTTTCCCGGCATCAATCAGGTGCAGGTCGACCCGAACTTCGGTATGACCTTCGTGACGGGCCTGCGGGCGATCATGCGCCAGGACCCGAACGTCATCGCGGTCGGCGAGATGCGCGACGCCCAGACCGTGCGCACGGCCCTGGAGGCGGCCCTGACCGGCACCCTCGTCTTTTCGACGATCCACGCCCGCGACAGCGTCAACACCATCATCCGCATGCTCGATATGGGGGTGGAGCCTTTTTTTGTCGCCAACGCCCTCACGGGGGTGATCGCCCAGCGCCTGGTGCGGTTGGTCTGCAAGATATGCAAGGGTAAGGGGTGCTCGCAGTGCGCCAATATCGGCTATAAGAAGCGCACGGGCCTGTTTGAAATCCTCAAGATCAGTGATAAAATGAGAGAGTTGATCTTGAAGCGGGCGCCGGCCGATGAGGTGCGCCGTGCGGCGACGCAAGAGCAGATGGTGCCTTTCACCCAGTCCTGTGTCCCTCTCGTCGAAGAGGGTCTGACGACGAAAGAAGAGGTCGACCGGGTCCTTTCTCTGGATTAAACGATGACGAAGATCCCGCAAAAATTGGGCGAGCTGCTTGTCTCCAACGGCCTGTTGACCGAAGAACAGTTGATGGCGGCCCTCGAACAGCAAAAGAAGAACCGGCGCCTTTTGGGTGAGATCATCATCGAGCGCGGCTACACGACGAAAGAGAAGCTCGACGCGGTGCTCGCCCATCAGTACGGCTCCGTCCTGGGGGAGATCCTCATCAAGAACGGCCACGTGACCTTTGAGCAACTGCAGAACGCCATGGATGACCAGAGGAGCTCTTCCAAGACGCTCGGTGAGATCCTGATCGACAGAGGCTACGTCGCCGAGTCCGACCTCATCAACGGCCTGGCCCAGCAATACAAGATCCCCTACGTGCGCTTAGCGACGTATGAGATCAACCCCGAGGCGGTCGGCAAGGTGCCGCTGGACGCCCTGAAGAAGTATTGCGTCTTTCCCATCGACGTGCAGGACAACATGCTGGTCGTGGCCACCTCTAACCCCGAGGACTTTATCGCCGAGTCCGACCTGCGCTTCCTCTCGGGGATGTACATCAAGTTCGTCCTGGTCTCCCGGTCGGAACTCCTCTCCTTCCTCGAATAACTTAACCTCCAAACGGTCCATGCAGGGATTATTTTATGCCGCGAGCGGCAGGATTGCGAGCGCCGTGTAGAGGGCTCCTTGCGGCGTGAGGGTGCTTTCGAAGAGCGTCACGGCCCGCGCCGGCAGGTCGGCTGCGAAGACGCCGTTCCCGTGTTCGTGGAGCGCTTCGATGAGGTGGACGCGGTTGCGGGGAGAGCGGACGCGGCCGATCGTCACGTGGGGGTGGAAGGCGCGTCCTTCTTTTTTGAAGCCGGTGCGGCCCAGCACCTCCTCCAGGTCCTGCGCCAGACGTTCAAAGGGCTTCTCGGACGCCTGGACGCCGATCCAGAGGGTGCGCGGCGCGGTAGCAGAGGGGAAGGCGCCGAGGTCCTTGAGAGAGAAAAAAAAGCCGCGTTGACTCCCCGTGACCGCTTCGCAGGAGTCCGCGACCTCCCGGATCCGGTCCTCGGCCACATCGCCCAGGAACTTGAGCGTCACGTGAAAGTTTGCTTCTTCGACCCACTTGACGTCGGCGCCCGTCTTTTTGAGCTCCCGGCTGATGCCCTGACACGCCCCTTTGGCCGGGGCAGGCAGGTCCACGCCGAGGAAGAGCCGGCGGGAGTTCATGAGAGGCATTCCAGGAGGAAGGCCAGCGCCGCTTTTCCGGCCTTTTCCTTGATGGCGCGCCGTCCTCCGGAGAAGTGGAATTTCTTGAAGTAGAGGTGCCGGCCGGCGCTGCAGGCGATAAAGACCGTGCCCACGGGCTTTGTCGGCGTGCCGCCGCCCGGTCCGGCGATGCCCGTGACGGCCAGCGCCGCGTCGCTGCGGCTCAACCGCCGCATGCCCAGCGCCATCTCGAGGACCGTCTCCTGCGAGACCGCGCCGTGACGCTTGATGGTTCCGGGACGGACCTTCAGGATGCGTTGCTTGATGTCGTTGGCGTAGGCGATGAGGCCGCCGCGCAGGTAGCGCGAGCTTCCGGGGACGTTCGTCAGGCTGTGCGTGATCAGGCCGCCGGTGCAGGATTCGGCGACGGCGAGCGACCACTTCTTCTTGATAAAAAGACGCGCGACGCGATACGGCATAGAGGTATTATACAGAATAATGTGTCTCTTGACAACAGCGCACACGCAGCGTATAGTAAAGGCGTCTTCGGGATAGGGTGGAATTCCCAGCTGGCAGTGAGTCCCCCGTCAACGGTCTTGTGGCGGGGGCGAGCCTGCGAGCCCGCCAACGACGGCGGCGGGCAGATCAAGTGCGAATCTTGAGCCAATAGTCGATAGCCTAGACGGGAGAAGACGACAGCTGCGTTGTCTTTGTCTATCCCGAAGTCTTGCTTCGGGATATTTTTTATAAGGAGCCCTATGGCATTCGATACGATCGCAGAGATCCTTGACGATCTGCGGCAGGGGAGGATGGTGATCGTCGTCGACGACGAGGACCGCGAGAACGAGGGTGACCTCGTCCTGCCGGCGGCCTTCGTCAACGCCGACCACATCAATTTCATGGCCAAGTACGGCCGCGGCCTGATCTGTGTGCCGATGGAAGAGGAGCGGCTGCGGGTCCTGGATATCCCTCCCATGTCCGGTGTCGGTAGACACGGCGAGGCCTTCGAGGATCCCTATGCCACGGCCTGGATGATGTCCGTGGACGCCCGGGAAGGGGTGACGACCGGGATCTCTGCCCCGGACCGTGCCAGGACGGCCCTGAAGCTTATCGCGGCCGATGCGATGCCGTCGGCCTTCACGCGTCCCGGCCACGTCTTTCCTCTGCGGGCCCGCCAGGGCGGCGTGCTGGTCCGGGCGGGCCATACGGAGGCAGCGGTGGATCTGGCGCGCCTGGCGGGTCTGTATCCGGCCGGCGTCATCTGCGAGATCATGAACGAAGACGGGACGATGAGCCGTCTGCCGCAGCTCCAGATCTTTGCGGCCGCGCACGGCTTGAAGATGTGCACCATCCGGGACCTGATCGAGTACCGGCGCAGGAAGGAGCGGTTCATCACGCGGACGGCCGCGACGACCCTGCCGACGGCCTTCGGTGTCTTTGACATGTTTCTTTATGAGTCGCTCCTGGACGGCTCGCTCCACGTGGCCCTGTGCATGGGGCTGGAGGAAGAAGGTCTAAAGGAAGAAGGGCCTTTGGTGCGCGTCCACTCCGAGTGCCTGACCGGAGACGTCTTCGGCTCGCTGCGCTGCGACTGCGGCGCGCAGCTCAAGGCGGCCATGGCGGCCATCGCCAAAGAGGGCCGGGGCGTGGTCCTTTATATGAAACAGGAAGGCCGCGGCATCGGCCTGGCCAACAAGCTCAAGGCCTACGCCCTGCAGGACGGCGGCCTGGATACGGTCGAGGCCAACGAGGTCCTGGGTTTTGCCCCGGACCTTCGGGACTACGGCATCGGGGCCCAGATCCTCGTGGACCTCGGTGTGAAATCGCTGCGCCTGTTGACGAACAACCCGCGCAAGATCGTGGGGCTCGAAGGCTACGGCCTGCACGTCACGCAGCGCGTGCCGCTGCTGATACCCAAGACGCGCGTCAACGCCCGCTACCTGGACACGAAACGCGAGAAGCTGGGCCACTGGCTCGAATAGATGTTTTCCCGGCTGCGGCCGGCGGACCATTCCCCCTCGCGGGTATGCTCTGTCGGAGCCCCACCGAGGCCGGACAACGCTGCGTGTTCCCGGCCTTCGCTCCCGCGGGATACTAAGGGACGGCGGACCATGGCCGCTTTCGGCCGGGAACAGGCCCCGCGAGGGGAAACGGTCGCGCCGGCCGCTAAGCACGCCAATAATAAATCGTATCGACCTGATCCCACAAGGAGGAGACAGGATGATCAAGGTAAACGAAGGGCAGATGGTGGCAAAGGGCAAGAGGTTTGGAGTGGTCGCCTCGCGGTTCAACGACTTCGTGACCAAGGCGCTGATCGAGGGGTGCTGCGATACGCTCCAGCGCCACGGCGCCAAGGAGACCGAGATCGAGATCTTCTGGGTCCCCGGTTCTTTTGAGATCCCGGCGGTGGCCCTGCGGGTGGCCCGGTCCAAAAAGTTCGATGCGGTGATCTGTCTGGGCGCCGTGATCCGCGGGGACACGCCCCACTTTGATTTTATCGCGAGCGAGGCGGCCAAGGGGATCGCCCAGGTGGGCATGCAGACGGCCGTGCCGGCGATCTTCGGCATCATCACCGCGGATACGCTGGAACAGGCGATGGAGCGCGCCGGCAGCAAGGGCGGCAACAAGGGCCGGGACGCAGCGCGGCACGCTATTGAAATGGCCAACCTGACGGATATAATATAGAGCGATGCCAGCGGTCCCTTTGCGGAGCGGACGATGAGGAAGCGCACAAAGGCACGGGAGATGATCCTGCGGCTATTGTATCAGGCCGATATCACGGCGGTGAGTCCCAAAGATATCCTGGATGGTTTTTTGGTCGATTACCCCGACGTCGACGACGACCCGTCGTTGCGTGAATTCGTCCGGGAACTGGTCATCCTCCTTTCCGAGCGCCGGGCCGAGGTCGACGCGGTCCTGGCCTCCTCGGCCACCAACTGGAAGCTGGACCGCATGGCGACCGTCGACCGCAACATCCTGCGCCTGGCCGCCATCGAGCTGCTCTTCCGTCAGGACGTCCCGCCCAAGGTGGCCATCAACGAAGCCGTCGAGCTTGCCAAGAAGTACGGGGACCTGGAGAGCAGCAAGTTCATCAACGGCATCCTCGATAAGATCCACAAGACGCGTTGATCCTTTTTTGATGAAGACCGCGGACCTGCATATCCATACGTTTTTTTCGGACGGCACCTTTGCGCCCGAGCGCGTCGTGGCCAAGGCGCTGGAGGCGGACCTCGCCTGCATCGCCATCACCGACCACGACAGCACCGACGGCATCGAGCCGGCCCTGCGCGCGGCGGGCGGGCGCCTCGAGGTCCTGCCCGGCATCGAGATATCGACGGAGCTCGACGGGGAGGAGGTCCATCTCCTCGCCTACCTCATCGATTTCGAGCGTCCCGCGGTCGTCAAGATGGTGGAAGAGATGCGTCGCATCCGGGTGGAGCGCATCCACGGGATCTGCCGCAAGCTCAAAAAGCTCGACATGCCGCTGGAGGCCGATGAGGTCTTTGCCGTCTCCGGCAGGGGCAGCGTCGGCCGGCTGCACGTGGCCCAGGCGATGCTCAAGCGCGGTTTCATCGCCACGCTCGGTGAGGCCTTTGCCAAGTATATCGGCAACCGGGGGCCGGCGTATGTCGGCAAGTTCAAGATGACCCCCAGGGAGGCGATCCGCTGGGTCCGGCACAACGGCGGGGTGCCGGTGCTGGCGCATCCTTGCACGTTGAGCGACCACGCGCTGATCGGCGATTTTGTCAAGGCGGGTATCATGGGGCTGGAGGCCTATTACCCGGAGCACACCGCATTTCAGACCGAAGAATATTTGAAGATGGCCGATAAATACGGGCTCCTGGTGACCGGCGGATCGGACTTTCACGGCGATGTCAAGGCCAACATCGAAATAGGCAAGATGCGGGTGGCCTATGAGCACGTTGAGCGGTTGAAGGCGGCGCGATGCGGTCTCACGTAGAGCATTACATGCGCCAGGCCCTGGATCTTGCCCAAAGAGGCCAGGGCAGCACGCATCCCAATCCGTGCGTCGGCGCTCTGGTCGTTAAAGACGGCAGGGTCACCGGCAGGGGATTCCATAAAAAGGCCGGAGCCCCGCATGCCGAAGTCATCGCGTTGAAGCAAGCCGGCGGAAGGGCCCGGGGAGCGGTCCTGTATTGCACCCTTGAGCCCTGCGCGCACTGGGGCCGGACCGGTCCGTGCACCGAGGCGATCATCGCCGCGGGCATCAGGCGTGTCTTTATCGGGATGAAGGACCTGAATCCGCTCGTCCGCGGCAGGGGGATAAGGAGGTTGCGCGCCGCCGGGATAAAGGTCCATGCCGGTTTTCTTGAAAAAGAGGGCGCGGCGTTGAACGCGCCTTATATTTTTGCGATGCGCCGCCGGCGCCCCATGGTGACGGCCAAGATCGCATCGTCCCTGGACGGCAAGACAGCGACGCGCCGTGGACGCTCCCGATGGATAACGGATCCCTTCAGCAGGCGGCATGCCCATCGGGCGCGACGGTCTTTTGACGGGATCATGGCGGGGATCGGGACGGTCTTAGCGGATGATCCGCGCCTGGAGGCCGTGCCCAAGAAGGGTCATTGGACGAAGGTCGTCGTCGATTCAAAGGGCCGCCTGCCGCTTGACGCCCGGCTCCTCAAGACCTCAGGCCGCGTGGTCGTGGCCACCGCGGTGATGAGTCGAAAAAAAGAAGAGGCCTTGCGCCGTCGGCGGGTTTCGGTGGTGCGCTGTCCGGATCGGGAGGGCCGCGTGGACGGCGCGCGGCTCTTGAAGGCGTTGCACGGTATTGAGGTCCGCCACATCCTCGTAGAGGGCGGTCCGACGCTCATCGGTTCCCTCCTTGACCGGCGTCTCGTGGACCGCGTCGTCTTTTATCTGGCGCCGAAGATCATCGGCGGGGCCCGGGCCCTGCCGGCGGTGGCTGCAAGCGGCGTCGGACGACTGGAGGAAGCGCCGCGCCTCAAAGATGTGTCCTGGCAGCGTCTGAAGTCGGATTTTTTCCTCACCGCGGATGTGGTTTATCCTGTTACCCGGTAGGTCTTGGATGTTTACGGGGATCGTTGAAGGTTTGGGTGCGGTACGTGCTGCGCAGCGCCGCGGCCGGGTGTGGCGGCTTGAGGTCGAGGTTCGAGAGGCCGTCGACGCGGTCAAGATCGGCGACAGTATCGCGATAGATGGAGTATGCCTGACGGTGTCGGCGCGCCGCGGTCGCGTCCTGTATTTTGACGTCATGCCTCAGACGTGGCACAAGACCACGCTGCACAAGAGGCGGGCCGGCCATCGCGTCAACGTCGAGCAGGCCCTGCGCATGGGCGAGCGCGTCGGCGGCCACTTTGTCACGGGCCACGTGGACGGGGTCGGCGTGATCCGGTCCAGGCGGCTGGACCGCGGAAATCTGGAAGTCGTGGTGAGTCTGCCGCCGGGCCTGCGTGCCTTTGTCGTGGAGAAGGGGTCGGTCGCCGTTGACGGCATCAGCCTGACGGTCGCGGCCCTGGAGCGCGGCACGTTGCGCGTGTATCTTATCCCGCTGACCGCCCAGGTGACGACGCTGGGTGTCAAGCGGGCAGGGGAGAGCGTCAATATCGAGTGCGACATGCTCCTGAAGCGGTCCGCGGCCGCGCGGACGCAAGACTAGCTCTGCCGGCCGGATGGGAAACCCCCTGCCGTCAGACGAAGTTTTTCTCCGTCTGCTTCGGTTTGCCTTTTTGCCGTTGCGCTCCATTAAACCGGGTCGCTACGGCAAAAAGGCAATTCCTCGCAGACCGTTGGGCGAAAAACTTCCTTATTGTCTGACGGCAGGGGGTTTCCCATCCGGCCGACTGTGTTCAACCTTTCGTTGTCAAGCACCGCCGGGTGTGATAAAATCATATAATTCACAGATTTCATTAAGGTTAGGTTCGGACAGTCTTCCGGGGAGTGGCTCAGCTTGGCTAGAGCGCAACGTTCGGGACGTTGAGGTCGTGGGTTCAAGTCCCACCTCCCCGACAATATCTTGGTGGTAGGAACAATGTTGTGGGACTTGAAGGCGACCCGAGCGCCATCGGTCCGAGCGAGGGCGCCCGGTTCCGGAGGGCGCTGGTCGGCCGAATAAGGCCGACCGTTTAGCGCGCTGGCCGAGATGTGAGGCCGGCCGGTGTCGAGCGAAGCCAGACGCCGAGCGAATGCGAGGCGGGGAGGAAGGTCCCACCTCCCCGAAGAGATATTGTTTTGCGCAAAACTTGAATGTGAGTTAGGTTTATAATACAATATTATGTAATAAGCAAAACCTAAATACGTATAATATCGTAAGTAATCCGTGTTTCCGGGTTCAATGATCGCGCGCAACACTTGGGAAAAGCGTTACCCTAAGTGTTAATGGACAAAAAGATACGCAGCCTGTGCTCTTAGGAAGGAGAAATGACTTCCGCACTGCGAGCGTGCGGTAAGACGGCATCCGAGACCGTCAGGGTTCTTGGACGATACAGGGCCGCGGTCGGGCGCGAACTCGGGCGCAACCGGGCGCCGACAACCAAAGCGCCATCAGAGGGTTACAATAACGGCGTTGTCCTTAACATTTGGATGTGGGAAAGTTGAAGGCGGGTAAGGAGAAGATGTCGGGACCGATCCAGGAATTGTTGTAATGCAAATCGACCCGAAGAGATGGGGGGCGCAGGTCCGCATGGAAGATAGACAAACGAGAGGTGTGCATGTCAAGAAAGATGGTGGGATTCTTTGTTTTGGCTGTCTTCGCAATATCTTTTTTGGCGCCTTGTGCCGAAGCAACACAATTATTCGAGCCCTTCTTGGAGGTGTACGGCACGGTCAGGCCGACCTGGAGGGTGCCGCGGGGAAGGTCCGCAGGACAGGCCGAGTCTCAACTGAACCGCATCTTTTTGAACATCGACAAAGAGTTCGCCGACGGTAAGTTTGGCTTTCACACCGATACCCGATATCAACAGGAGGGATATGGCACCTATCCCAATGAGTTCTGGCTTGAAGAGGGTTATTTCTATTTTCAGCCTGAGTTCGGAAAAATAAAATTGGGCAAAATCTCTACCCCTTTCGGCTTCGAGTGGGACCACACCTTTTACGGTTCCATCCTTTATTATAAGGGCTTTAAGGCCGATCCCGATTATGGCCTGACCTTTGAAAGAACCGAGCCCCTCACGGTGTTCGGCAAAGAGACGGATTTAAAATGGACGTTGGGGTATTTCATCAGGGAAGACGACCTGAATGGTGAAACCGTTATTGGCGCCGGCTTTGAGCACTTGAGCGGAGGCGAGAGAAATACCTTTGTCTTCAGGTTAAACCCCACCATCAAAATCGGTGACAACAGTTCCTTGAAGTTGGGCCTCTCGGCCCTGACGGGCGAGATAGAGGCAAGCGAGTCGGACAGGCAGGCCGCCGTGGAATTGGACGCGGTGTATAATGTCGGACCTTTGACATTATGCGGCGAATATGTCTTTTACGACCGGGCCTATTCGAGCAAAGACGATACCCTGAAGGGCGAGTGTTTTCAGATCGAAGCAAACCTGGACGTCTACGAAGATCCCGATTCAAAATTCCTCAAAAAGATCAGCCTGAATTACAATTATTCCCGGGATAATCCCGACGATGGCCAGACGTTAGGCCAGATACACCTTCCCTCCGTTACCTTCAAGTTCACCGATTTCCTGAAGACGGAGATCCTTTACGTTGACTGGAGCCAAGACGGGGTGACCGCTGATCGGAGCTGGTGGATGATCTGTTGCGTGGATTTTTGATCCCGGTCCCAGAAAACGTCCCTTCATGCAGGAGTACTTAAAAGGCAAGCGGTCATGAAAGGCAAGCGGTCATGGCGCCCTTCAATAAGGTTTTTTCCCCTTTAAAAATCAAGAACATGGAGCTTCCCGGGAGGATCGTCTTTCCTCCCATAGCCACTAATTTTGCCGATGAGAAAGGTTTTGTTACCGAAAGGCTGATACGTTATCTGTCTGACATCGCCAGGGGCGGGACCGGGCTCATTATCGTCGAGAATACGGCCATAAATAACGAAGGACGCAACCTGGTCCGGGAGCCGCGCCTGGACGAGGATAGATATATATCGGGATTCCGCCGGCTGGTCGAGGCGGTTCACAAGGCAGGGGCCAGGATCGCCGTCCAGCTTCATCACGGAGGCCGTTCTTCTTCCTCAAAGGTAAACGGCTCTACGCCGGTCGCGCCTTCCGCCGTGGCCTGTCCGCTTTTCAAGGAGATGCCCCGGCCCATGACCCTGGAGGATATTCAGCGCACCGTTGAAGATTATGCACAGGCCGCCCGGCGGGCCCGAGAGGCCGGGGCCGATGCGGTAGAGATACACGGAGCCAGCGGCTTTCTTCCTGCCCAATTTCTTTCTCCCTACGCCAACAAGCGAACGGACGAATACGGGGGGAGCAAGGAGAACCGGTTGCGTTTTCCTCTTGAGCTGATCGCAAAGGTGAGAAAGGAGGTAGGGCCGGACTATTGTATCGGTTATCGTTTCTCGGGAGACGAGTTTGTTCCCGGGGGGCTTACCCTGGATGACCACAGGGAGATCGCGCCGAGGCTTGTTGGAGCCGGCATCGATCTCCTTCACGTGACCGCCGGCGTGCTGGAGAACGTGGAGGAGGTGGGCATCGTGCCCGCCGGCAAGAAGAAGGAAGGGTGGCACAATTATCTTGCCGCCGGCATCAAGGAGGTGGCGGATGTTCCGGTGATCACGGTGGGCAAGATCGTTTCTCTGGCCGCCGCCGAAGAGGTTTTACAGAAAAATGGGGCGGACCTTGTTTCCATCGGACGCGCCCTCATCGCCGATCCCGGGCTGGTCCGTAAATCCCGCGAGGGCAGGTTCAAGGATATCGTCAGGTGCCGTCAGTGCAACGGGTGCATCCACTCGCTTTATTCGGAAGGGGTCATGCGTTGCGAAGTAAATCCGGAGTTAGGATCCGGTCGCTCATAAAAAAGGGGGATGGGACATGTTGAGAAAAACCATATTTTGGGTCCTGTTGTCGGCTCTTTGGTTTGTCGGGAGCAACGCGGTCCTTGCGGAGGAGTCGCTGACGATCTTTTGGGCGGAATGGGATCCCGCCGATTTCCTCCAGGAGCTCGTCATGGATTTTGAGGAGGAGACCGGCATAAAGGTCAACGTGGTGACCACGCCATGGTCTGATTTCCAGACCAAGACATTCCAGGAGTTCGCCGCCAGGGGCGATGGTTTTGACATGGTCATCGGCGACTCTCAATGGTTGGGGGCCGGTGCGACAGCCGGTCATTACGTGGACATCACGGACTGGTTCATCCAGCACAAAGTCGACAAGACCATGGTGCCTGCCACCATCGCCTGTTATGCCGAATACCCCGCCGGGAGCCAAAGATACTATGCCGTGCCCTGCGAAGCGGATGCTTTCGGTTGGGCTTATAGAAGAGACCTGTTTGAGGATCCGAAAGAACGTGAGGCCTTCAAGAAGGAATACGGCTATGAATTGGGCGTCCCCGAGACCTGGGCGCAATTGAAGGACATCGCTGAATTTTTCTATCGCCCCAAGAAGGGGATGTACGGTTGCGGCATCTGGACGGAGCGGGGTTATGATGCCATCACCATGGGGTTCGAGAATGTATTTTTCTCATGGGGCGCCGACTTCGGCGACAGGAAGACCTACAAAGTGCAGGGTATCGTCAATTCAAAAAAGGCCATCGAGGCGCTGGAATTCTACAAAGAGCTTTATAAATTGTGTCCCCCCGATTGGGGAAACACGTGGTACCAGCAGGCCAATCAGGGTCTTGCAGAGGGCCTGGTGGCCATGACCCAGAACTTCTATGCCTTTCTTCCGGCATTGACCAATCCCAGCATCAATAGGTATGCCAACGTTACGGGATTCTTCCCCAATCCCAAGGGTCCCTACGGCGATCGGTATGCGGCCCTCGGGGGCCAGGGGATCTCCATCAACGCCTATTCAAAAAAGCGCGATCTTTGTTTCAAGTTCCTTGAATGGTTTATCAGGGAAGATGTGCAGAAAAAGTGGGGAGAACTGGGCGGATTTCCTGCGAGCTCCAAGGTCCTCTTGTCCCAGGAATTCCAGAAGGCCACCAATTTTAACCAGGCCTTCTCCACATCCATGTTCATGGTCAAGGACTTCTGGAATATTCCCCATTACGCCGAGCTGCTGGAGATCTTCCAGAGAAGAACGCATCAATATCTGGTCGAAGACAGGGGGACGGCAAAGGAGGCCCTGGATATGATCGCAAAAGAACATACAGAGCTTCTGAAAAAGGAAGGCTACCTAAAACAATAAGTTCTGCAAACAATAAGTTCTGCAAACAATAAGTTCTGCGGATGATCGTTATTTTGGCCGTGAGGAGAGGAGGGCGTTTCTCCTAATTTTTTCAAGTGAGTTTTCCCCGTTTTCATCATCCGAAGGAAATGAATGAGTTCTGACGCCGGAAGTGTCCCCTTGGTCCGAAGAGGGCTGAGCGATCTCGCCATCAGGAATCTCTTCGTTATTGCCACGATTTTATTTCTGGTCTTGTTCAATGTCTTCCCCCTCTTTTATTCCCTGTTTCTCAGCTTCGCCGATTACAGCGCCACAGGCACGAAGGCGCCCGTATGGGTGGGGCTGAAAAATTACAGGGACATCCTCAATGATCCGGACATCTGGAAAACTTTCTCCCTGACCGGCAGATATGTCTTGATCACGGTCACGGGTCAGGTGGTCGTGGGTTTCGGGATGGCCCTTATGCTCAACCGTCCGTTCAGAGGAAAGGGCCTTGTCACGACCTTGCTCTTGTTGCCGATGATGATGTCCATGGCGGTCGTCGGTCTTTTTTGGAGGCTGCTCTGGGACACAAAGCTCGGGATCATCAATTATCTTGTCGGCCTCAAGGGTTTTGTCTGGCTTTCCAGCCCTGATTGGGCCCTGATCGCCATCGCCATCACGGATATCTGGATGTGGTCGCCCTTTGTCATGCTGCTGGGCCTGGCGGGGCTTTCCGCCATCCCCCAGCACCTATACGAGGCGGCATCCATTGACAGGGCCTCTGTCTGGTTCATATTCCGGCGGATCACGCTGCCCCTCGTCGCCCCGCTGCTCCTTATCGCGATTATCTTTCGGACCATGGAGGCCTTCAAGACCTTCGATCTGGTCTATAACATGACAGGCGGCGGCACGAACACGGAACTGGTATCTATCAAGTTGTATAATCTGGCGTTCATGCAGTGGAATACGGGTAAGTCCTGCGCCCTCGCCTACATCCTGCTGATCATGGTCATCGCCATCAGCAATATCTACATAAAATATCTCAACAAAGCAAAAGAACGATAAGATGCCGGAAGTCCAACCCAAGAGGTACAAGGTGATAAACGGCATGATCGTCGCATCGGTCGTTGCCGTCATGTTGGCGTATCTGATACCCTTTTACTGGATCTGTTCAACGGCCTTTAAATCAAGGCTCGATGCGGCGACGGTGCCTCCGACCGTCTTTTTCAGGCCGACGGTCACCCCTTTCGTGAAACTCGTCACGAAGAGAGCTCAACGAAGAAACGTGGTCACGCCACGGCAATATGAAGGGGCCAAGTGGTATGAAAAATTGGTCTATGACGAAGGGGAGAGGATCATCACGCGATCGGAGTATTTAAACCGGTTTGCCAACAGCATCATCATTGCCTCTCTCAGCACCCTGTTGGCCTTGGGGCTGGGGACGTTGACGGCCTACGGCTTTTCGCGGTTTAAGGTGCCCGGAGAGAAAGACTGGCTCTTTTTTATATTGAGCACGAGGATGCTGCCGCCCGTCGTGGTGGCCATCCCCATTTTTTTGATGTACCGGAAGCTCGGCATCTACGACACGCACGCGGGGATGATCTTGCTTTATACAGCGCTCAACCTTTCACTGTCGGTCTGGCTGATGAAAGGATTCATCGATGACGTCCCCGCGGAATACGAAGAAGCCGCTATGGTCGATGGCTACACACGGTTTCAGGCCTTCTGGAAGATCGTCCTTCCTCAGCTGCGGACGGGAATGGCGGCCACGGCTGTCTTTTGCTTTATCACGGCATGGAATGAGTATGCCTTGGCCTTGATGCTGACGTCCCAAAAGGCGCAGACCGCGGTGCCTTTTATCCCTTCTCAGATAGGGTCCGGTCTTACGGATTGGTCTACCATAGCAGCGGGGACGTTCGTGTTCCTTTTGCCCGTCGTCTTCCTCACTTATTTTTTGCGCAACCACCTGATCAAGGGCGTTACCTTCGGGGCCATCAGGAAGTAGGGTGTCGATGTTGGAGAAACGGAGCCGGAAACATGGTGAGCCTGTTGCCATGGGACTCATGATAGTGGGTCTGGCAGGCATCGTTCAGCCATGGTCGCTTTTTTTCCATCGTTACGGCATCGTCCTTGTTCTGGCCGGCCTCGTGGGATTTATCTTTTTCAGCCATATCAAACCTCCGGCGGAATAATCCTCATGGCAGACATCCGCTTGGTGAACGTTGAAAAATATTTCGGCGGCCTGTGCGTCATCAGAGGGATGAACCTGGACGTGAAGCAGGGCGAGTTCATGGTCCTTCTGGGGCCTTCCGGATGTGGAAAGACAACGACATTAAGGATCATCGCAGGGCTCGAAGAGGCCGATGCCGGAGACATCCTGATAGACGGTGAGTCCGTAAAAGATCTCAGGGCGCGGGACCGCGATGTCGCCTTCGTCTTCCAGTCCTACGCCCTGTATCCTCACCTCAGCGTCTTTGAAAATATCGCCTTTCCGCTCAAGGCGGCCCACGCCGGGGAGGCCGTGGCGGAAGAGGGGGTAAGGGATGTGGCCCGGATCCTGCAGATAGAGCATCTTCTTGATAAAAAACCCTCTCAGCTCAGCAGCGGGGATATGCAGAGGGCAGCGGTCGGCCGGGCGATGGTGAGAAGGCCAAGGGCGTTTCTGATGGATGAGCCCATCGGTTCCCTGGATGCGAGGCTGCGGGAGGAGATGAGGACGGAATTAAAATACCTGCACGTGAAGATCAATGCCACGACCGTCTATGTCACCCATGATCAGATCGAGGCGATGTCCCTGGCGGATAGGATCGCCGTCATGCACGACGGGGTACTCCAGCAGATAGGCAGCCCGATGGACGTTTACGATCACCCCGCGAATCTTTTCGTGGCGCAGTTCATCGGCAGCCCCATCATGAACGTCGTGGATTGTGCCAGCGCTCATGAGGGGGGCCAGGCGGTGCTCCTCTTGGGCACGGACGGGCTCAGGTTCCCTTTATCCCAGTCCCTCTTTGAGCGCCTCCAGAGCCACCCCGTCCCCGAAGGTCAGTTGGCCGTCGGCGTGAGGTCCGAAGCGGTTCTTGTGGAACGAGAGGCAAGGCCGGATCACGTGAAGGCGAGAGTAAAAATAATCGAGTCCCTGGGGCCCCACGATTTCGTGGGCGTCAAGGTCGGGGACCAGATCGTGCGCGCCAAGACACCGCCCCGCTATGTCGGAAGATCGGATGATACGGTGTGGATACGGCTGGAAGAGCCAAGGCTGCACTTCTTCGACAAGAGGAGCGGCCGCTCTTTGCTTACAGGCTAAGAGGGGAAGAAGACGTGGCCCAGGTCGTTTTGGAGAACGTAACGAAAAAATTCAGACACGTCACGGCGATCGATGGTCTCTCTTTCACGGTCCGGGACGGAGAATTCTTCGTTCTCTTGGGGCCGACGGGGGCGGGCAAGACCACGACGTTGCGGTGTATCGCCGGCTTAGAGAAGCCGGACGAGGGAAACATCTTCATCGATTCCAAAAATGTGACCGGTTGGGCGCCTGCGGAAAGGGATACATCCCTGGTGTTTCAGCGTTATTCTCTTTACCCGTATTACACGGTCAGGCAGAACCTGGAGTTTCCGTTAAGGCCAAAGGTAAGAGGCCTGTCGGCGCCGGAGAGGACTTCTTGTGTTCTCAAGGCGGCCAAGACTCTCCGGATCGACTCCTTGTTGGAGCGCAAGACCAAGAACCTGAGCGGCGGGGAGATGCAACGGGTCGCCATAGGCCGGGCCATTGTCAGGGATCCGAAGGTCTTTTTGATGGACGAACCTTTATCCAATCTCGATGCAAAACTGAGGGAGATCCTCCGGGCGGAATTAAAAAGCCTTCAATTGGATCTGGGCGCCACCTTCCTTTATGTCACCCATGACCACGTGGAGGCGATGACCATGGCAGACAGGATCGGGATATTGGACCACGGAAAAATTGTCCAGACCGGAATGCCCTATGAGGTGTATAATTATCCCAAGAACCTGTATGTCGCTTCTCTCATCGGATCGCCGGTCATGAATTTTTTCGACGCCTTCATCCAGGGCGACCGCATGAAGGCGGAAGGTGGTCTGTTTGAGGTATCGCTGGAGGAGGGTGTCCGGGAGCGCCTCAAGGGCCATGCCGGGGCCGTAAGGATCGGCGTAAGGGCCGAAGATATGCATAGGACCGCAGAAAACGGCATCAAGGGAAGGATCTACGGGATCGAAAACCTGGGCACGGGGAAGATCGTTACCTTTAAGGTCAACGATCACATTTTTCGGGCGACCGTCGGACCTGAATATGACCTCCCCATGGGCTCGGAGGTCGGATTTGCATTTGCTCAAGACCGCCTGCACTTTTTTGACAAGGATTCGGGAGAGAACCTGTTTACTTGTGATAGGGGGTAAACGATGAAGGCATTGCGGTGGCATAAAAGGGAGGATGTTCGGGTCGATGATATTCCGGTGCCGACGCCCCGGCCGGACGAAGTCTTGATCAAGGTCTTATTCTCGGGAATATGCGGCTCGGAGGTCCACGAGTATTTTTCCGGACCCCTCTACATTCCTCTTGAACCCCATCCGTTGACCGGAACCTGCGCCCCGCAGACGATGGGACATGAATTCGGCGGCAGGGTCGTCAAGACGGGTTCTGACGTCAAGGGCCTTACGGCAGACACGCTCGTGACGGTCGATCCCGCTCTGTCGTGCGGCCAGTGCACGGCCTGCCTCCGGAACCGCCCCAACCTGTGCGAGAGGCTGGCGAATTATGGGCTCATCGGCGATGGAGGGCATGCCGAATTTGCCGTCGTCAAGGCGGCGAACTGCATCCCCTTGCCTGCGGATGTGCCGCCGGAGTATGTGGCGATGGGTGAAAATGCCGCTGTCGCCTTTCATGCGGTCAACCAGGCCTGCCTGGAACCGGGTTCAACGGTGGTTGTCTTGGGGGGCGGACCTATCGGTCAGATGGTGGCTCAATACGTCAGGCAGGCGGGGGCGGGCAAGGTCTTCATGACGGAGATAAGTTCGGGGCGCATCCATCTGGCAAAGAGCATCGGTGCCGTGGATGAGGTATTCAATCCTCTGGATGTCGACGTTGCCGAGGTCCTTTTGTCTGAGACGAAGGGGCAGGGAGCCGACTGTGCTATCGAGTGTTGCGGCGGAAGCAAGACCGGCATGCTGGAAGACACAGCCACCCAGGCCATAGAATTGACGCGCTCCGAAGGCACGACGGTTATCGTAGGAGGTTTTTCGGAGGCGACGGAGTTCAACTTCAACAATATCGTCATGACGGAGCGCAAGGTCGTCGGTTCCTGGGTCTGGCATGGCCACGAAGAATACGTCCGGGCCGTCCAGATGTTCGTCGAGGGGAAAATAAAGGTGATGCCGTTGATCTCCCGAAAGGTGCGCCTCGATAAGGCGCTCGAAGAAGGGATCCTGGCCTTGCGGTTCCACAAGGACGAGCACGTGAAGATTTTGATCGATCTGACCTAAGGGGAACGAAGATGGATAACTACAAAAAAGTCTTGCTCAAGAGGTTCATCGCGCAGGAGAAGAGCGCGCGTTGGGCCACCGATTCCTTTCAGGCGACAACCCTGGAGGAGTTGTTGGACCGGGCGACGGTCAATGCGGTCTATCAGTTCAAAAATTCGATCTGTCTGCTCCTGCTTGTCGAAGAAGATTGCCTGGTCGTTAAATCGGCCAGCGGGCTGGACCTCGAAAAAGTCGAACATAAGCGTATACCGGTCGGCACCAGTCTCTCCGGCAGGATCGTCAAAGAGGGGGAGCCCAAGATGTTCGATGACGTATCGAAAGTCCTTGCCTCGGTGGACGACAACCAGGAGCCTTACTATACCGGGTCCATGATTTCGACCCCCTTGGTCTTTAACAGAAAGGTCATCGGTCTTTTAAATATCTATCGCCCCGGGCCGCAAGCCCCCTTCTCTTTCGATGACTTCAACATCTTTATCACCTACGGCAGTCAGACCGCTTTTGCCATTGAAAGCCAGAAGCTTGTGGATAAGCGCACGGCAGAGCTTAAAGAGGCCCAGGCCATATTGGTGAAATTGAACGAGCAGCTGCGCCAGGACATGGAGGCCCGCCGGCGGGCGGAAGAACAATACAGGATGATCCTGAGCACGACCATCGACGGGTTTTGGATCGTTGACACACAAGGTCGCTTTCTGGATGTCAACGACGCCTACTGCCGTCTGATAGGCTATAGCCGCGACGAACTGTTGAAGATGACCATACGGGATGTTGAAGCGACGGAAATGGCCGAAGAAATAGCGCAGCGCATCCAGAAGATAATGACGGCCGGGGGGGATCGCTTTGAAACGTCTCATAGGGGAAAAGACGAAAAACTTGTCAATATCGAGATCAGCGTCAATTATTCACAAGTCGAAGGCGGACGCTTCTTTGTGTTCCTGCGCGATATCACCTCCCGCAAAAAGGCCGAAAAGGAGCTGAAGACCGCCTATGAACAGCTCAAGACCACCCAGATACAGCTCATCCAATCCGCCAAGATGGCCTCCGTCGGCCTCCTGGCGGGCGGCGTGGCCCATGAGATCAATAATCCTCTCACCGGCGTCCTCAACAATGTCCAGCTCATCAAGATGCTGGCCGAGCAGAAGGAGGATTTCAGCTTCCAGGACTTCAAGGAACTCTTGGGTGTTATCGAGGAGTCGGCCGTGCGATGCAAGAAGATCACCCAGTCACTCCTGGACTTCTCTCATACCTCAAAGGGCGTCTCCCAGCCCATCTTGCTCAACGTGATTGTGGACAAGGTGGTCGCCCTCATAGGACATGAATTGAAGCTCCAGGATATAAACATCCGTCAAGACCTGCAACCCGATTTGCCTCAAGTCTTGGGCGACCCCCAGCTCCTCCAGCAGGTTGTCTTTGACTTCATCTCCAATGCCAGATGGGCCATCCAACAGAAGTCCTCCAAAGGAGAGGGCACGATCACTCTCACGACCCGATGCGACCCGGGAAACCGGAACATCTGTCTGTCTATCTCAGATACGGGCATAGGTATCGCAAAAGAAAACCTGGCAACAATATTCGAGCCCTTCTTTACCACCAAGGCCGTAGGAGAAGGGACAGGTTTGGGTTTATCGATAGTCTACGGCATCATCAAGGCCCATCGGGGAAGCATTGAGGTGGACAGCCGGGTAGGCGAGGGGACCACTTTTAAGATATACCTGCCCCTGGCTTAAGGCTGAAGCAAGCTTTTTTTGTCGGCAAAATTCGTCCCTGCCTGAAATTTTGCCCATAGACCCTCAAGGCCTTGCACGCGAGAGGCCTGTTGTCCGGCACGAACCACCCCATGAAAAGACAGCTGCGCGTCATCTTCAGCGGCCGCGTCCAGGGCGTGGGATTCCGCTATACGGCCCGGTCTGTGGCGCATCGTTGGGGGGTCACGGGCTGGGTGCGTAACGATCCCGGCGGCGAGGTGGAGATACTGGCCGAGGCCGAGGAGGGGGTCCTCGAGGATTTTGTGGCTGAGATCGAGGCACAGTTCAAAGGATACATCCGCGACAGACAGCTGGAGTGGGGACCCGCATCGGGGTCGTTTGGTGATTTCGGTATCCGGATGTGACGATGACCGTCGCCATATTTTCGGACGTGCATGGCAACCGCGAGGCCTTTGAGGCGGTGCTGGCCTTTTGCCGTCAGCAGGGCGTGGCGCGGACCTATTTTGCCGGCGATATCGTCGGATACGGCGCGGACCCGGAATATTGCATCGGCCTGCTGCGGGACCTGGGCGCGTGCTGTGTCGTGGGCAATCACGATGCCGCGGCCCTGGGCAAGGTCGAGGCGGCCTATTTCAATCCGGCGGCCCGCAAGGCGGTGGTCTGGACCGGACTGCGGCTTTCGGTCGAGGAGCGCCGTTTTCTTGACGAGCTGCCTTTGGTGCACGAGGAGGCGTTCACGTTGGTGCACGGCACGCCGGCCCGCCCGGAAGATTTTGATTATATCTTGTCGCCGTATCAGGCCATGAAGGCCTTTTTGGCGCTGGGCGGCCGTCTTTGTTTTGTGGGCCATTCGCATCGGCCCGGCATCCTGGTCGAGGAAAAAGACGCGATCCGCTTTGACGGCTCGGTATCCCTTGAGCTGGATCCGGATCGGCGATATATTGTGAATGTCGGCAGCGTCGGCCAGCCGCGCGACGGTGACCCGCGCGCCTGTGTGTGTCTTTTCGACGAAGACAAGAGCAGAATCTGCCTGCACCGCGTGGCCTATGACGTGGCCCGGGCCGCCGCAAAGATCCGCGCGGCGGGCCTGCCCTCCGTCCTGGCCGAGCGCCTGTTTGAGGGGCGTTAACGGCGCCGTCAAGCGAATTGTCAATAGGACAGCGACGTATTGATGTGACGAGGCACGAGAGGAGCGCCTTGTGGAAGCGCGCCAGGAGATAGAGCACCTGCGGGAGAAGATCCGGCACCACGACTACCGCTATTACGTGCTGGACGATCCCGAGATCTCGGACCGGGAGTACGACAGCCTGATGGCCGCGCTCAAAGACCTTGAGGCGCGTCATCCGGAGCTGGTGACCCCGGATTCCCCGACGCAGCGCGTCGGCGCCGAGCCGGTCTCCGGGTTCCTCGCCGTGCGCCACGGGCGTCCGATGCTTTCTCTTGACAACACGTATACCTTTGACGAGTTGCGCGCCTGGACCGGGCGCGTCAGGAAGGGTCTCGGTGAGGGCGAAGAGATATCTTATGTGGTGGAGTGGAAGCTGGACGGGGTCAGCGTCAACTTGACGTATGAGGACGGCGGCCTCGTGCGCGGGGCCCTGCGCGGCGACGGCGAAAAAGGCGAAGACGTGACGACGAACCTGCGCACGGTCCGGGCCATCCCCTTGAAGCTGCGCGGGTCGGGACACAAGGGCTTGATCGAGGTCCGCGGCGAGATCTTCATGTCCCTGGCCGATTTCACCGGCATGAACAAAGAGCGCGTCCAGAACGGTGCCCCGGCGTTCGCCAACCCACGCAACGCCACGGCCGGGACGCTCAAGACGCTCGACCCGCGCATCGTGGCCGAGCGCCGCCTCTTGTTTTATGCCCACTCTTTAGGGGAGGCGGCGCGCGATACCTTCATTACCCACGAGGCGTATCTCAAGCAGCTTGGGGGGTGGGGCGTGCCGGTGAACCCCCAGACCAAGATTTGCGCCGATATTGAGAGCGCGATCGGCCGCTGTCAAGAGATGCAGGAGCGGCGTGACCGCCTGGATTACGAAGTGGACGGCATGGTGATCAAGGTGAACGACCGCGCCCAGCAGCGGCGTCTGGGTCAGACCCTCAAGAGCCCCCGCTGGGCCATCGCCTACAAGTTCCCCGCCCATCAGGCGACCACCACCGTGCAGAAGATCGTTGTCAACGTCGGACGCACCGGCGTCCTCACGCCGGTGGCGGAGCTGGAACCCGTGCCGTGCGCCGGCGTCGTTATCAGCAACGCGACCCTGCATAATTTCGACGAGATGGAGCGGCTGGGCATCAAGGTCGGCGACCGGGTGGTCATTGAGAGGGCCGGGGATGTGATCCCGAAGGTCGTCAAGGTCGTCACGAGCGTGCGCTCAGGGGGCGAGGAGGCCTTTGTCAGGCCCCGCACGTGTCCGAAGTGCGGCGGCCGGATCGAAAAAGAAAAAGAAGAGGAGGTCGCGTTCCGGTGCGTCAATCCGCTGTGCCCGGCGCAGTTGGAGCGCAAGGTCCTTCACTTCGCCTCCCGTTCCGCGATGGACATCGAGGGCATGGGCGAGGCCATCGTGGCGCAGCTGGTGGCGCGAAAGATGATCAAAGATGTCGGCGATATCTATCGCCTGAAGACGCAGGGCCTCCTCAAGCTCGACCTCGTCAAAGACAAGAAGGCGGCGCAGCTGATGGAGGGGATCAAGGCGAGCAAGAAGAGGCCCCTGTCGCGGCTGATCTTCGCATTAGGCATCCGTCACGTTGGAGAGAAGGCGGCCCTGGTCCTGGCCGAGCACTTCGGGACCATGGACAGGTTGAGGGCCGCGGCGCCGGCGGAACTGGCCGCGATCCATGAGATCGGCGAGGTGATGGCGCGATCGCTGGACGACTTTTTCCATCACAGGGCAGGCCGTGATCTTGTCGAGAAGCTGCGAGACAAGGGCGTCTCGATGCGGCAGCCGGCCCGCCGCGGCGGCGCGTCGTTCTTGACGGGAAAGACCTTTGTCTTCACGGGTGAACTGGAGGACCTCGCCCGCGGCCGCGCCGAGGCGATGGTGCGCGAGGCCGGAGGCGCCGTCTCCTTGAGCGTGAGCAAGAAGACCTCCTTTGTGGTCGTGGGCGCCGACCCAGGATCCAAATACGATAAGGCCAAGAAACTCGGTGTGCCGATCCTCAATAAAAAGGATTTTCTGAAGAAGGTGGGAGGAGCATGATGGACAAGCGCATGACCGTTCTGAGGGGCTGCGTCCTGGTCCTGGTCCTTGTTTTGGCGGTAAGCGGCTGCGAGACCCTGCGCCGCAAATTCACCCGCCGCAAGCGCCGCAAGACGGCCCAGGAGGAGATGGTTGTCGTCCCGCGCGATTACAGTGAGCACCCTTTCCCCAACGACGTCCTGTATGTGCAGTACTTCACGTACTGGAAGGCCTGGAACCAGGAGTGGGTGGCAAGGCTCTCGGAGCGTGGCGCCCACAAGAAGATCGTCAGCTGCGGCGAGCAGACGCTGGTGAACCTGGAGAAGATGAGGACGTATCTGACGGACGAGAAACAAAAGGAGCTCGATACTTCCATCGAAAAGACGCGCGCCCTCCTGGAGGAGATCGAGGCGCACACGAGCCTCCTGCCCTCTCAGTACAGCGGTTACCGCTACCGTGCCGACCGGATCCTGAGCACCGTCAACCGCCGGTTCGACATGCGCCACGTGAAAGGGGCGATCCGTTAAGGAGACCATGGAGATCCTGCGTCTTGTCGTAGGGGTGCTCGCCACCAACTGTTACATCGTCGTCTCCGGGAAGAAGAATGCCTTCATCATCGACCCCGGCGACGACGCGGCCACGATCCGTGACGCGTGCGCCCAGCGCGGGATCCGCCCCGGGTTCGTCGTCAACACGCACGGCCACATCGACCACATCAAGGCCAACAGCGCGCTGAAGCTGCCCGTGGCCGTCCATGCAGCGGACGGGAAGATGATCAGCAACCCCAAAAAGAATCTGATGACGGCTTTCTTCGGGACCTTTGAGGGGGTCCAGCCCGACAGGGAGCTCAAGGAAGGCGACCGCTTCGAACTGGATGAGCTGACGTTTGATGTCTGGCACACGCCCGGACACTCTCCGGGCGGCATCTGCCTGGTGGGACACGGCGTCGTCTTCTCCGGAGACACGCTCTTCTGCGACGGGGTCGGCCGCACGGACATTCCCGGAGGAAGCGCGGTGAAGCTCCAGGCATCTCTGCGCCGGTTGGGGAGCCTGCCGGACGACACGGTCGTCTATCCGGGCCACGGGCCCAAGACGACCATCGGCCGGGAGTTCCGCCGGGGTTGACACGGGATGTCTGTCCCCTGTCGCGGAGCTTGCGTCAGGATCGAGACCGTATTATGGATAAACTGGCTGAGATGTTCCTGGATTATCTGAGCGTCGAGCGGGGGCTGGCGACGAACACCATCCAGTCCTACCGCCGGGACCTGGCCGCCTATCTCAGATTTCTCGAGGCGGTGGCGAAGAAGGGCGTGATCGGCGCGGGCCGCGACGACATCCGCGACTACATGCTTTTTTCCAAGGACAAGGGGTTGTCGGTCAGCAGCATCGCGCGGGCGCTGGCGGCCCTGCGGATGTTCTACCGTTTCCTGGCGCGCGAGCGGCTGATCAAGGCCGACGTCTCGAGATACATTGATTCGCCGAAGCTCTGGAAGCGTATCCCCGACATCCTGAGTCTCGAGGAGGTGGAGCGCCTGATCGAGGCCCCGGACCTGAAGACCGTCCAGGGCCGGCGGGACCGGGCGATCCTCGAGGTGATGTACGCGACGGGCATGCGCGTCTCGGAGGCCTGCGGGGTCAAGATGAACGGCGTCAATACCGAGATCGGCTTTGTCCGGTGCCTGGGCAAGGGCCGTAAAGAGCGTCTCATCCCGCTGGGCCGCAAGGCGATCCTCGCCCTGACGCGTTATCTTGAGACGGCGCGGCCCCGGCTCTTGAAGAAGGGGACGGCACCGGAGCTCTTTTTGAACCGTTCCGGCAAGCGGCTGTCGCGCGTCTCTGTGTGGAAGATGGTCCGCGCGTACGCCCGCAAGGCGCGGATCAAGAAGAATATCCGGCCGCACCTGTTGCGCCATTCTTTCGCGACGCACCTGTTGGAGCGCGGGGCGGACCTGCGCTCCGTGCAGGAGATGCTGGGCCACGCCAATATCGGCACGACCCAGATCTACACGCATGTGACCCGCGACCGCCTGAAGTCGGTCCATAAGACCTTTCATCCTCGAGGGTAAATGTTAAAGAGCCGTTTTGACAAGTGGCCTGTGCGTATTCGGCGCTTTTGCCTGGCGGCGGCCGAGCTGGCAGATAGGGAGGGTTGGGTCCTGTATCTCGTCGGCGGCTGCGTGCGCGATCTCCTTCTCGGGGCCGGGCACGTGGATGTCGACCTCGTCGTCGAGGGCGACGGCGTGGCCCTTGCCGCCCGCTGCGCCGGGGCGCTCGGCGGACGCTGCGTCACGCACCGGCGCTTCGGCACGGCCACGCTCGAGGCACCGGACGGCCTGAAGGTGGACATGGCCACGGCCCGGCGCGAGACCTACGAGAGGCCCGGCGCCCTGCCGCGCGTGGAGCGGGGCACGATCCGGGACGACCTCCTGCGCCGCGACTTCACGATCAACGCCATGGCCATGGCGTTGAACAAGGCGTCTTTCGGCCGGCTCATCGACCTTTGCGCCGGCCAGAGAGACTTACGGGCGCGGCGGGTCCGCGTCCTGCATCCTGGTAGTTTTATCGACGATCCGACGCGCATCGTGCGTGCCGTGCGCTTTGAGGAGCGTCTGGGGTTCCGGCGCGAACGCCGGACGGCGCAGTGGTTGCGCGCCGCCGTCGTCCGGAAGGCGCTCTTCACGGTGGGCAAGCACCGCCTGCGCGATGAGCTGGTGTTGTTGTTCCAGGAGCCGCGGCCCTACGGCGTTCTCAAGCGTCTTGGCGAGGCGGCGGGATTCGGTTATATCAGCCCGCACCTGCGTTTTCACAGGGTCTGGCGCCGGCGTTTTGACCGTGCCGCCGTCGCGATGCGCCGGTTTGAAGACAGGTCGGCGCAGCGGCGGTGTCTGGAGGCGCATGCGGTTTTCCTGAGCTTGTTCTTTTTTGACCTGCCCCTTAAGGAGTTGGAGGCGGTCTGTCGCGCGTTTGCCTTCCGGCGCAGCGAGAGCCGGCATATCCTGACGCTGCGGCGGCAGGCCCAACGCGTCAGAAAGATCCTCTCCCGCAAGGAGGTCCGGCCGAGCATCGTCTACCGGACCCTTTCGCCGTTGGACCCTGAGGTGGTCTTAAGCCTGGGCGCGCTCTTCGACGACAAGCATCTGCGCCGTCACATCGAGGATTTTTTCCTGTCGCTCAACCGCCAACGCCCCCAGGTCAGCGGCGAAGACCTCAAGGCGATGGGCCTGGAGTCCGGACCCGGTTACCGGCGCATTTTGGACAGGCTCTTGCGGGCGCGGCTGGACGGACGCATCGCGTCGAAGGAAGAAGAAATGGCCTGGGCGCGCCGGCTCATGGAGGAGACATGATCATCGGTGTGGCGCGCATCAGCCTGCATCTGCCCTCATGCCGCTCCCTCAAGGAGAAGCGGCGCCACCTCAACGCCCTCAAGGCCGGGTTGTCTGCGGCCTTCAACGTCTCGGTGGCGGAGATCGAGGACCAGGATACGTGGCAGAAGACGGTCCTCGCCGTGGCGCACGTGGGTGTCTCGCGGCCGGTGGTGGACAGCGTGCTGGCGCAGGCGGTGGACAAGGTAGAGGCCTATCACGAGGCCCGGTTGCTCGATTACGAAACGGAGTTGATCGCATGAGTCGTTCGGACAAGGTGGCCCAGGAGATCAAGAAGGTCGTCAGCGCCGTCATCCAGAAGGAGCTCTTTGACCCGCGCATGGGTTTTACGACGATCACGCGGGTCGAGGTAACGGATGACCTGCGTTTTTCGCACATCTACTACAGCGTCCTCGGCGATGAACAGCAGTGGCAGAACACCGGCGAGGCGGTGGAGCACGCCGCGGCGTTTATCCGCTGCCGCCTGGGGGACGAGTTGAACCTGCGCTACGTCCCGGAGATCGTCTTCAGGCCCGACCACTCGGTGGAGTACAGCATCCGTATCGAGCAGGAGCTCGAGCGCATCCGTCGGGAGCGGGAGGGGCGGACGCCGGAGAGGCCAAAGAGACACAAGGGACAGAAGGGACAAAAGAGACATGGTGCCAAAAAGACTGGTAAACGCGCTAAGAGATAGAAAACACAAGGTCTTTGTCGTGGCGACCCACGTGCGCGTGGAGGGCGACGCCCTGGGCTCGGCGTTGGCCCTGGCCTCGCTGTTGCGGCGGCTGGGCAAGAAGGTGCACGGCGTCACCGGCGAGAGGGTGCCGGACGAGTATGCCTTCTTGCCGGGTCTCAAGAGGCTGCGGCGGGGCGCCTGGCCGAAGGATTACGATGTCTGCGTGCTGGTCGACTGTTCCGACAGGACGCGCCTGGGGGACCTTGCCCGCAAGGTCCGCCGGGACAGGCTCCTCGTGAATATCGACCATCACGTCAGCAACACGCGGTTTGCTCACGTGAATTGGGTGGATCCTTCGGCCTCATCCGCCTGCGAGATGGTCCACGGGCTCTTCAAGGCGATGCATCTGTCCATCCGGCACAGCGAGGCGGTGTCGCTTTATACGGGGCTCATGACGGATACGGGATCCTTCCGTTTTGCCTCCACCACTTCCCGGACGCACGCGGCCGCGGCGGACCTCTTGCGTCAGGACGTGGATGTCAATGGTATCTACCGCGCGCTCCACGAGCAGTGGCCCTTCGGCGCCGTGGCGCTGCTGGGTGAGGTCCTGGGCACGCTCCGGCGTGACCCGAGCGGCAAGGTGGCGTGGCTGACGGTCAGCGCGGCGATGCTGCGGCGTCAACCGTCGCTCCTTTCGCGCACGGAGGAGATCATCCGTTTTGCCCGCAGTGTCGCAGGGGTCGAGGTGGCGGTCCTTTTCAAAGAGGTGCGTCCCGGCGCCGTCCAGGTCAATCTGCGTTCCATCGGCCGGCTTGACGTCAACGCCCTGGCCCGGCGCTTCGGCGGGGGCGGCCACCCCATGGCGAGCGGCTGCACGCTGCGGGGGCCCCTCAAGGACGTGGTGCGGCGCGTCGTGGCCGCGGCCGCACGGGGGAAGAGATGAAAGAAGGACTGTTGGTCATCGATAAGCCCTCGGGGATGACGTCGCACGACGTCGTGGAGGTGGTGCGCCGGCGCTTCAAGATGAAGCGCGTCGGACACAGCGGGACGCTGGACCCCGTGGCAACGGGCATCCTCGTCATCCTGCTCGGCAGGGCGACGAAACTCTTCACCCAGTTCGTCCACTTTGACAAGGCCTACGAGGCGACGCTGCGCCTGGGCGTGGTGACGACCACCGGTGATGTCCAGGGCGCCGTCGTGAAGGAGCAGGACCCCGGCGGTGTCACACCCGATGAGGTCCGGCGCGTCTTCGGCACCTTCCTCGGGCAGCGCCAGCAGGTGCCGCCGATGGTCTCGGCCATCAAGTACAAGGGGCAACGGTTGTATGAATTGGCGCGCCGCGGCATCCAGGTCGAGCGCACGGCGCGTCCGATAAAGATCTATGAGCTTTCCATCACGCGCCTGGACCTGCCGGAGATCGATTTCACCGTGCGTTGTTCCAAGGGGACGTACGTGCGCCGGCTGGGCGAAGAGATCGGCGAAGCCCTGGGGGTCGGGGGGTTCATCGCGCGCATCCGGCGCGTCGCCCTCGGACCCTTCCAGATCAAGGACGCGGTCTCCCTGGACGTCTTCAATGAGAGTCATATACGGCATTGGTCATCTTGAGCGCGGGCCCAGGGGCCCCAAGGTCGTGACCGTCGGGGTCTTTGACGGCGTGCACCGCGGACACCGCCGCGTCCTTCGGTGCGTGCGCCGCGCCGCCCGCAGAGGCAACCGGATATCCGCCGTGGTGACCTTTGCCCGCCACCCCAGCCGTACCCTCCGGGTGCGCCCATCCGTCCGGCACCTGACGTCCTTGACGCACAAGCTCCTCTTGCTGGAGCGCGAGGGTATCGATCGCTGTTATGTCGTGACGTTCAACCGTGCGGTGGCACAGCTTTCGGCCGAGGCCTTCGTGCGGGACATCCTCGTTGGGAGACTCAAGACCGCCGCGCTCTATGTCGGCGAGGATTTTGTCTTCGCAAGAGGCGCGCGCGGCAATGTCGCGACCCTGCGCGCCGCCGCGCGGCGCTTTGGTTTCCGTTTTTTTGCGTTGCGGCACAGCGTCGCCGGCGGCCGCGTCATCAGCAGCACGCGGATCCGCGATCTCGTCGAGAAAGGCGACCTCGCCGCGGCGCGGCGCCTCCTGGGCCGGCGCGTTTCGCTCCTGGGTGTCGTGGTGCGCGGCGAAGGCCGCGGCCGGAGACTCGGCTTTCCGACGGCCAATCTCTGTGTCGAGCACGAAGCGCTCGTCCCCGACGGCGTGTACGCGGCGCGCGGGCGCCTGATCCCGCGCGCGGGACGCACGGGAGGCGGCACGCGCCCCGCTCGCTGGACACCGTGCGTGGCCTATATCGGACGCAAGCCGACCTTCCACCGGGATACAGGTCGTGTCGTGGAGGTCTATTTTTGGCACAGGGGCGTGCGGCGCCTGCGCGGCCGCCTGCTCGAGGTCGAGTTTGTCCGTCGCCTGCGGCCCGACAGGCGCTTTGCCGCGGCCGCGGACCTCGTGCGCCAGATGCGCCGGGACGTCCGCCTTGCCAGAGGTATTTTAAAAAGATTTTCTTAACCCCGCCTATAACACCTATCGGTTTTTAAATCAATAAGTTACGGTATATCCGGACCCGCTCGAACGAGCGGGTTTCTGTTTTTTGAGTGGAAACTTTTCCTTGACAAAGGGAGGGTTATTTTCTATACTGAAGCTAATTGTGGAGCTAAATGGAGCAAAGTGGATTAAATGTTTTACGGCGAATATTCTCACTCCATCGATAACAAGGGCCGTTTGATCCTGCCGTCGCGCATCCGCGAGGTCGCCCAGGCGCACTACGTGGAGAGGTTCTTCGTCACGCGGGGTCTGGACACGTGTCTTTTCATGTTCGCGGAAGAGGAGTGGCGCAGCGTCGAGCAGAAGTTCAAGGCGATGTCGTTCACGCGCCAGGACGCGCGGCGCTTCAACCGTTTTTATTTCTCCGGCGCCGTCGAGGCCGTGCCCGACAAGCAGGGCCGCATCCTCATCCCGACGTACCTGAAGGAGTTCGCGGGCATCAAGCGCGACGTCATGATCCTGGGCGTCTCCAACCGCATCGAGATCTGGGACAAGACGCGCTGGCAGGAGTTCTACCAGGCGAACGTGGGGCAGTTCGAAGCGACCGCGGAAAAATTGATCGATAATTTCTCCTAACCCGGCAAGAGGAGGCACACCATGATCCGATCATCAGGCGCACCCGTCACGGCCCGTCCCGTCGTCAAGACCGACAAGCGCATCTTTTTTCGCAACCCGCTTTACGACGTGCGGGCCTCGGTGAAGAACGTGACGACGGGAGAGCGCTTCGAGGCCTTCATCAAAGACATCAGCGGGTCGGGGATGGGCCTGTCCACGCCCGCCCCGGTCGCGCCGGGCACGGTGATGGAGATAGCCCTCGAGATCCCCGACGGCTTCGGTCCCCTGAAGCTCCTGGGCCGGGCGGTCTGGTCACGGTCGATCGATTTCTTCGGCGTGCGCACGGGCGTCACGATCCTGAATCCGCGTTTCATGTCCGTGGCGCGCATCCTGAAGCTGTTCTTCTGATGCATACCCCGGCTCGCCCCGTATCGTATGAAGGCAGGGGCCGGTGACGGGGCCTTCGGCCGGAGGACGAGTGGGGGCGAGCCGGGGTGATTTGCGGGACGGGAGTGAGGGCAGATCATGCATTCTATTTTAGCCAACGTTGCGTTATTGGGCGATCGCCGCTCGGACGGCGGGGAGGGGCAGATGTCCGCAACAGTTACGCATAAGCCCGTTATGTGCGCCGAGGTGCTTGCGGCCCTGGCTCTCGAGCCGGGTGAGGTCGTCGTGGATGCGACGCTGGGGCTGGGCGGGCACGCCGCAGCACTCCTTCCCGAGATCGCCCCGGGGGGCCGCCTCATCGGCATCGACAAGGACGAGGAGGCGCTCACGCTGGCCCGAGGCCGCCTCGAGCAATGGTCCGCGTGTTGTGATATCGTGCACGACGACTTCCGGCACCTGGAGCGGGTCCTGGACCGTTGCCGCGTGGACGGCATCGATGCGGCGCTCTTCGATCTGGGCGTCTCGTCCTACCAGCTGGAGACGCCCGAGCGCGGCTTCAGTTTTCAGGCCGAAGGGCCGCTCGACATGCGCATGGACCGCCACGGCTTCATCAGCGCCTATGATCTCGTCAATACCCTGACTGAAGAAGAGCTGGCCTCGATCCTTTATAAATTCGGCGAGGAGCGGTTCTCGCGCCGCATCGCGCACGCCCTGGTGGCGATACGCCGGCGCGCCCCCATCGCCTCGACCCGTCAGCTCGCCGATGTCGTCTGGAAGGCGACGCCGTTCAAGGCCCGGCGCCGGCGCCTTCATCCGGCCACGCGGACCTTCCAGGCCTTGCGCATCGCCGTGAACCGCGAGCTCGAGAGCCTGGACGAGGCGCTCAAGAAAGCGGCGGTCTATCTGAACAAGGGGGGACGCTGTGTGGTGATCGCGTTCCACTCCCTCGAAGACCGGATCGTCAAAGAGAACTTCAAGGCCCTGGAGAAGACCGGGCGGTTCCGGCGCGTCGCCAAAAAGGTGGTGCGGCCGGCTGCTGATGAGGTGTGCGCCAATCCGCGCAGCCGCAGCGCGCGGCTGCGGGTGATAGAGAGGATCTCATGAAGACGACGCGGTGTCTGGTCCTCACGGGATTGGTGACGGTCTTGTGCCTGTTGTACGTCTTTCAGCAGACGCAGGTGCTCAAGCTGGCTTACCGGATCACCGCCGAGGAACAGAAGCTGGAGGCTGCCCAGGACCGGCGGACCGCCTTGGAGTTCGCCCTCTCGACGCTGGAGTCGCCGGTCAGCATCGAACAGAACTTCATGCTCCCCAACGGCAGCTTTGAGATGCCGAGTGCCTTCCGCCTGGTGAAGGTGGAAAGGCCCGCCGCCTCGGCCGCCGCGTTGAACGTGGCGACCTCCTCCACGTCCTCGGGCTGGCGCCGTTTTGCGTTTCGTTCCTTGTTTTCAGCCAGGCAGGCAGAAGCCCGGACCGTCAAGTAGCCCAGCGGCCGTCCTGGGCCGCCTTTCCTTCTTCGCGTGCGTCCACACATAACGCCCCTCAGGTTCGGTATCATCCTTGTCTTTTTCCTGGGGCTCTTCGCCTTCTTCTTTTTCAGGCTCCTCACCATCCAGCTCCTGCGCGCCTCATTCCTCTCGCGCCTCGCCGCCAAACAGCATACCTACTATATGGAGTTGGAGCCCAAGCGCGGCACGATCTTCGACCGCAACCTGCGGCCCCTCGCGGTCAACGTCGCCACGTATTCCCTCTACGCCGTGCCGCCCGACATCCGGGATCACGGTGAGGTCATCGAGCGTCTGCATGCCCTGCTCGGCCTGGAAGCTGATTTCATCCGCGAACGGCTCACGCGGCCCAAGCAGTTCGTGTGGCTGGCGCGCAAGCTCGATGGGGACGCCATGAGACAGATCCAGGTTCTCAAGCTCGACGGCCTCTATTTCATCAAAGAGAGCAGGCGCTCTTATCCGAACGCCACCCTGGCGAGCCACCTGCTGGGTTTTGCGGGGCTCGACAACGTGGGCCTGGAGGGGCTGGAGCTGACCTATGACAAGTATCTGCGCGGCACGCCCGGCTGGACCTATTGTCTGCGCGACGCCCGCCAGCGCCCCCTGACGGTGACGGACGTGTTGCAGCCGCCCCTGGACGGATATTCTCTGGTCTTGACGATCGATGAGGTGATACAATTTATTGCAGAGAGGGAGCTGGACAAGGTCTACGAAAAGTACAAGGCCAAGGGCGCGATGATCGTGGTGATGGACGTCGCAACTGGGGAGGTCCTCGCGAGCGCCAGCCGTCCCACCTATGACCTGAACGCGCCGGCGTCCTATCCCGCAGAGGCGCGCCGCCACCGCGTCGTCACGGATTTCTTCGAGCCCGGCTCGGTCTTCAAGGTCGTCACGGCCTCCGCCGCCCTGAACGAAAAGGCGTTCGGTCTCGACGACAAGATCTTTTGCGAGAACGGCGCGTACCGCGTCGCGAACCACACCCTGCATGATGTCCACGAGTACGGCTGGCTGCCGTTCCTCAAGGTGATCGGTTTTTCCAGTAATATCGGCACGACCAAGATCGCGCAGAAGTTAGGGGCTTCGATGGTCCACGACTATGCCGCGGCGTTCGGCTTCGGTGTCTCGACGGACTCCGGGGTCGTCGGTGAGGTCGCCGGGGTCCTCAAGCCGGTCTCCCGGTGGTCCAAGACGTCGATCGGCGCCGTTCCCATCGGTCAGGAGGTCTGCGTCACGGCCCTGCAGTTGGCCCGCGGCATCTCGGTCCTCGCCAACGGCGGCGTGCTGATGCAGCCGTATGTCGTGCGGGCCATCATCGACAAGAAAGGTGAGGTCATCCGGGCCTTTGCCCCTAAGACCGTCCGCCGCGTCCTGGCGGAGGAGACGGCCGCCTCCATGCGCACGGTTCTGACGTGGGCGGTGGAAGAGGGCACGGGCCGCATGGCGCGCTCGAAGCGGGTTCCCCTGGCGGGCAAGACCGGCACGGCCCAAAAAGTCGATCCCGCCGGCGGATATTCCCATTCGAAGTTCATGGCCTCCTTTATCGGGTTTGCGCCGGCGGATGACCCGAAGATCGCCATCGCCGTGGTCGTCGATGAGCCTCGGCCGTATTATTACGGCGGCGTGGTCTGTGCGCCGGTCTTCAAGGCGGTCGCCGAAGACGTGTTGAAGTATATGGAACTTGCGAGCGTTGCGTCTGTCGAGGTCGCACCATGAAGCCCAAATCCTTAGAGAGACTCCTTGCCGGATGTGCCGTCAAGGAGATCATCGGCAGCGAGGCCGGGGTGAACGTCGCTGCCATCACTACCGATTCGCGGCAGGTTGCGGCCGGCAGCCTCTTTGTGGCGGTCCGGGGGACACGCCAGGATGGGCACCGCTTCTGCGCGGACGCGGTGCGCCGGGGCGCGGTCGTCCTTGTCGTGGAAAAAAAGGGTGCGTCTCTGCCGGGCCGCGGGGTCACGACGGTGCGCGTCGCGGATACGCGCAAGGCCCTGGAGCACCTCGTCCGCCTCTTTTATGAGGAGCCGCAAAAAAAGATATCCTGCGTCGGGGTGACCGGGACGAACGGCAAGACGACGACGACCTATTTGATACATAGCGTCCTGCGGGCCTC
>Ga0315545_1000527_pt1 | contig 40135 bp, 33 predicted proteins | sample SalMarSW160210MG_FD_203096 | JGI IMG/M metagenome (GOLD analysis project Ga0315545, IMG submission 203096) | Salt marsh sediment microbial communities from the Plum Island Ecosystem LTER, Massachusetts, United States - Salt Marsh Sediment SW1602-10 ...
GTACATTAGTCCCCGATGCCAGTAATCTTGTTAAGTTTGAAATCAGTGGTGAAGGGTTCATCGCAGGTGTTGATAATGGGCTCCAGACAAGTCACGAGCCTTTCAGGGCAGATTACCGTAAAGCTTTTAACGGATTGTGCCTGGTTGTAATTCAGTCAAATGAAAGAGCAGGGAAGATTACACTAAAAGCAAAATCAGAAGGACTGGAAGAGGCGTCGGTTGTTATTGAAGCAAAGCGACATTAACCAGGAGCATTATATATTGTACTTCAATTAAGTAATATTTTTCAGAGAAGCAGGCATAATTTGATGGTCTATAGAATATCAGCTATTATATTTCTGGCAGTATATTTCCTTACAATAGATACTTATTCACAGGACCCTTTAACTGTTAAAAGAATTAACGGGAAAGTTACCCTGGACGGATTAAGTACAGAACCACTGTGGAATAATATAGTACCATTCCCTTTAATAGAGCATCAACCTGTATTTGGTGCCGAACCATCAGAAAAAACCGAAATCCTTATGGCTTATGATGATAAATACCTTTATATAGCAGGTAGATTATTTGATAAAGAACCTGAAAAAATAATAATGACTTCAAAAAAACGGGATGCCACGGGTCCGGCAAACGAATGGTTCGGGATAATACTGGATACATATAACGATAAAGAAAATGCTTTGGCTTTTTTTACTACCCCTGCAGGATTACGTTTAGATTTAACTGTTTTTAATGATGCTGTGGGTGATCTGCCAATAATTGAAAGCTGGAATACTTTCTGGGATGTGACTTCCTTTGTCAATGACAGCGGATGGTTTACAGAAATGAGAATTCCCTTTTCAAGTCTCAGGTTTCAGGAAAAAGATGGCAAAGTAAAAATGGGATTCATAACATGGCGTTATATACCGCGGAAAAATGAACTCCTTATATTCCCACCCATACCCCCTGATTATGGAGACTGGAGCGCATGGAAGCCATCAAAAGCCAGTGAAATTATTATTGAGGGCATAAAACCTCAGAGACCCCTGTATATTACTCCTTATTTACTGGGAGGCTTTAGCCGGGAAAACATACTTAATGAAGAAGAAACTTCATATATAAGGGAAAATAATCCTGCTTTGGAACCCGGCCTGGATATAAAATACGGACTAACTAACAATCTTACACTGGATCTTACTGTAAACACAGATTTTGCCCAGGTGGAAGCAGATGATCAAATGGTTAACCTGACACGATTTTCATTATTTTTCCCTGAAAAGAGACAGTTTTTCCTTGAAAGATCAAGCATATTTGATTTTAACACCGGAGGTGAAAATACATTGTTTTATAGCAGAAAAATAGGATTATATGAGGGAGAACCTGTACGAATACTTGGAGGTGCAAGATTAATCGGAAGAAAGGGGCCATGGGATATTGGTGCAATGAATATGCAAACTGCGGAATCTGACAGCCTGCCTTCAGAAAATTTTGGAGTGATAAGAGTACGAAAACAGGTTGTAAATGAGAATACTTATCTTGGAGGTATAATGACTTCCAGAATAGGCATGAACGGTGACTATAATATTACATATGGGATTGATGGAATAATCCGGATGTTTGGAGACGATTATTTAAAGCTGGTCTGGGCCCAGTCAGTCGAGGAAAATTATAAATTCTCTGAATCGTTTAAACCATCAAGAATTTTTGTTAACTGGGAAAGACGAAAGGAAATCGGATTGGGATATGATTTTCGTTATGCGCGATCAGGAGAGGAGTTTAATCCGGCAATGGGCTTTCAGGCAAGAGAAGATTATTCTTTTTATTATTCCAATATATTATTCGGCTGGCTTGGCAGTAAAAAATCAACCATCTTCAAGCACAATATATTCCTGCACGGAGAAGTTTTTAACAGTATTTCAGAAAAAACTGTTGAATCTGCTGTATTTTATCCCGGGTATGAAATTTATCTGAAATCAGGTTATTATGGTTCTGCCGCATTTAATATTTATTACGAGAATCTGCTGGATACATTCAAAATTAATGAAGATGAAGTTTTTGCTAAACCCGGTGATTATAAATTTTTTAATGGTCATGCAGCATTTCTTACTCCACAATCTAAACCAGTATGGACATTAATAATATTTGATGCCGGTTCTTTTTATGACGGGAAAAAGTATTCGCTGAGCATATCCCCTTTATGGAATATCTCATCAAGCTGGGAGCTCAGCGGAGTATATGAGTATAATAATATTGATTTTTCTGAACGAAATCAGAATTTCATAAGCCATATTATACGATTAAAAGTATTATACATGCTCAACACAAAATTCTCGGTCAGCTCTTTTGTACAATATAATAGTGCAGCTAATGTAATTCTGACTAATTTCAGACTGCGTTATAATCCCAGGGAAGGAAATGATTTTTATATTGTTTATAACGAGGGGTTGAACACCAACCTTGGCAGGGAAATCCCAAATCTTCCCGGAACATTCAGCAGAACCGTTTTACTGAAATATACCTATACATTCAGGCTTTAAAGGCACATAACAATAGAGCAATAGAACAATAGAGCAATAGAACAAAATGCCTTCTGTCGAAAAATTAGTAACTTTATAATGTTCACGTATCATTATGTGTAACCACCAGGATTAATTACTATGAAATCAGATAGAAATTTTGTACTGGGTGACATCCACGGAGCATACAGAGCATTAATGGAGTGTTTTGAAAAAGCTGATTTTAATTATAAAGATGATACACTAATTTGTCTTGGTGATGTATGTGACGGATGGCCGGAAGTGAATAAAGCAATTGATGAGTTACTTAAAATTGATAACCTTGTATATATTTTAGGTAACCACGATGACTGGGCGTTAAAATGGTTTATTTCCGGAGAAGCTCCTGGTATATGGACAAGCCAGGGAGGCAAAGCAACTATTGAAAGTTACAAAGGGGAGATCCCTCCCGAACATGTCGAATTTTTAAAGAGCGCAAGACTTTATTATAAAAAAGACAACAAAATTTTTACCCATGGAGGATTTAATATATTCGAAGAGCTGGAATACCAGGATAAAGATATTTTTATATGGGACAGAACATTACTCCAACTGGCATTGAACCTTAATTTCTCAGGCTCTGAAAAGAATATCACAGGATATGATGAGATATACCTGGGACATACTCCTACAATTAATTACGGGGTTAAAAAACCAAAAAAGATATGTGAAATTTATATGATGGACACAGGAGCAGGATGGCCGGGAGGAGTACTTTCTCTTATGAATGTCGACACAAAAGAAGTCTTTATTAGTACACAGGTGGATAAGCTCTATCCGGGAATTGCCGGCCGGGGATTTTAGCCTGTTAACCAAATTTTTCCCTATCAATTAAAAACTCCTTTAAAATCAACGGGATTTCAGGTTATTGTGACAAAAGATTTATATTTCTTGCTGTCATTTTGGCGTTATTTAATAAATCGGACTGTCATATAGGCAGCTTATAATGAGTGGCATACGATTTGACAATATTTAGACGAAACAGTAAAAAATAATAAAAACTAAAAATATAAGGAGGACCAAAAAATGTTACCAATACTGAGAAAAACAAGAAGTAGCTGGCCAAATTTATTTGATGAATTTTTCAACAATGATTATCATCCTGTACTTTTTGACTGGGATGGTGGCCGCAGTTTACCAGCAGTTAATATAACTGAAAGTAAAAAAGATTACAGAGTTGAAGTAGCAGCTCCCGGATTAACCAGGAATGATTTTAAAGTTAGTCTGGATGAAAATGTACTTACTATTTCTTCAGAAAAGGAAGTTAAAAATGAAACCAAGGAAGAAGATGTCTTAAGGAGAGAGTTTAGCTACAGCTCATTCACACGTTGTTTTACCTTACCTGAAACTGCTGATGCTGATAAGATAAAAGCTTCACATAAAGACGGAGTTTTAAGTATTACTATTCCAAAAAAGGAAGTAACACATACACCGGCAAAAGAAATTAAAGTTTCATAATTTTTAGTTAGGCTTACACAGGTTTGGGTTAAATAAAATGCCATCGAAAAAAAGCGATGGCATTTTATTTTGTATTCTGACAACAGTAACTGTTAAAAAATCATAAAAAATTATAAATTTTTTGATGAATTTGTTTCTTTTGTGGTCTGTTTTCAGAATAATATAAAATACATTAAAATATGGACATAATTGTCGAAAACATAACAAAAAAGTTTGGAACCCAGAAAGCCGTTGATAATGTTTCCTTCAATGTGAAAACAGGTGAGATTTTAGGTTTTCTGGGACCAAATGGAGCCGGCAAGACGACCACTATGCGGGCAATAACCTGCTTTCTTATGCCAAATACAGGGGATATTAAGGTTGGTGGTTATTCAATAAAAGAAAATCCGGAAGAAATAAAAAAAAATATTGGATACGTTTCGGAAAATAATCCTCTTTATAAAGAAATGCCTGTAATTGATTATTTATATTTTATTGCTGAATTGCATAATATCTCAAAAAGTAAAATAAAGGACAGGATCCTTGAAATTATTGAATTATGCGGTATTGAAGGTGAAAAACATAAGAAAATAGGTGAACTGTCAAGAGGATACCAGCAAAGAGTCGGCCTGGCACAGGCGCTTATTCACGATCCGCAGGTGCTGATACTTGACGAGCCAACTGCCGGACTTGATCCAAACCAGATTGTTGAGATTCGTGAATTGATAAGAAAAATCGGGAGAGAAAAAACCGTAATTCTTTGCTCACATATTCTGGCTGAGGTTGAAGCAACATGCGATCGTATCCTGATAATAAATAAAGGGAAAATTGTTGCAGACGGGACCTCGCGTGATTTACGTAAAAGAACCCAGGGACGTGAGATTATAAAGGTTACAATTGAAGACGGTGATGTTAATGACATTTTTAAAGCACTTCAGGCTTTACCAAATGTTCACCTGGTGGATATTCTGTCAAAAAGTGACGGTCAGTTTGAGGTTCAGAGTAATCCTGAAACATCCTTACGAAAAGATATATTTAAGCTGTGTGTGGAAAAAAAATGGTCTCTGACTGAACTTACACCTACTGAAACAAAACTTGAGGATGTGTTCCGTGAACTGACAATGAACTAATACAAATTTTAAATTTTAACATTAATATATTATGAGACAAATATGGATAGTCTGCAAGCGGGAGCTGAATTCTTTTTTTGATTCCCTTTTAGCATACATCATGATTATTGCCTTTCTGGGATTTAGCGGATTTTTTACATGGTTGTACGGCAGGGATGTTTTCCTTGTTAAGCAAGCCAGCCTGCAATCGTTCTTCGATGTAGCGTACTGGACATTATTCTTCTTTATCCCTGCACTTACAATGCGCCTTATAGCAGAAGAGAGAAATTCCGGCACCCTGGAGATGATCCTTACCAAACCTGTATCTGACTGGCAGCTTGTTGTAGGAAAATTTCTTTCAACATTGCTGCTTATAAGCATTTCTCTTGTGCTTACTCTTCCCTATTATATAACCATATCAAGCATTGGGCCGGTTGATCATGGTGCTGTATGGACCGGCTACCTGGGTTTGATATTAATGAGTTCAGCATATATCAGTATCGGCGTATTTTCCAGTAGTATAACAAACAACCAGATAGTAGCATTTCTTGTAGCTTTGCTAATTGGAATATTCTTTCATTTACTGTTTAGTCTGCTTGCAAGAAATTTTTCAGGAATCGTTGGAAACATTCTGAATTATCTTAGTATAGATACACATTACAATTCCATTACCAGGGGAGTTATAGATACAAAAGATATTATTTATTTTGTTTCAGTGATTTTCATTGGATTATTCTCCGCCGAATTGGTATTATCAAAGAGAAACATTAGTGATAATTAATCATGCTTTAATAAAATGAAATCAAAATCAACAATAACATATTTTATAATACTTGTATCAGGAGTAATTATTCTTCTGAACATATTGTCAAACAGGTTCTTCTTTCGGCTGGATCTAACAGAAGATGACCGGTACACTTTAAGCAAGTCTACAAAGGACATTTTAAGGAATTTACAGGAATCCGTGACAATAACTGCATATTTTTCAAAGAACCTGCCTCCTGACCGCGAAAATGTCAGGAGAGATTTCAAAGATATGCTTATTGAATATTCCAATATTGCCAAAGGTATGCTCGTTTATGAATTTATTGATCCGTTAAAAGATGAAAGTATTGAACAGGAGGCTGTTCAATCAGGTATCATGCCCCAAAATATTCCTTCAAGAGAAAAGGACGAAATAAAATTTCAGAAAGGGTATATGGGCGCCTTTATCCAGGTAGGAGAAGAGTCGGAAGTTATCCCTGTAATTGAGTCTTCTGTTGGCATGGAATATAATCTTACAACAGCAATTAAAAAACTTTCCTTAACTGACAAGCCACTGGTTGGTATTCTGCAGGGCCACGGTGAAGCACCTTTACAACAGCTTCAGGAAGTAATATATTCTCTGGAAGTTTTATATAAAGTTCAGCCAGTAACTTTAACTGACTCTACATCAGAACTTGATAATTACAACACTCTGGCTATAGTAGCACCAAAAGATTCGCTTCCCGATAGTCATTTAAGGCAGCTCGATGCTTTTATAGCCAGGGGAGGAAGATTATTTGTTGCAATTAACAGGGTTGGTACAAGTGAAGATAAACAATATGGAATGCCTGTTAATACAGGCCTTGAAATATGGCTAAGCCGTAAGGGTATTGATGTTAATAATAATTATATTGTGGATGCACAATGTCATACAGTTGCCCTGCAGAGTGAAAGAGACGGTTATATCAGTATCCAGCCTGTTCAGTTTTTTTACATTCCGATTATAAATAATTTTGAAGACCATCCCATTTCTTCAGGATTGGAACAGGTTGTTCTTGAGTTTGCGAGTTCTTTAAATTTTGCAGGAGACTCGAGTGTAAAATTTATTCCTCTGGCAAGGACTTCCGAAAATTCCGGAACCAAGACATCATATTCAATATATGACCTGGCAGGCAGAGAATGGACACAAAATGATTTTCCTATTTCCGGCCTCGTTGTTGCTGCTGCCCTGGAGGGAAATATTGGCGGTAATGAAAACTCAAAGATGGTTGTTGTAGGGGATGGAGACTTCCCCCTGGGAGGGAGGCAGAGAGGACAGGTTAATCCCGATAATGTCAGCTTGATGGTTAATTCCATAGACTGGTTATCTGATGATACAGGATTAATAGAACTACGAACAAAGGGAGCTACTTCAAGACCACTGGACGACATTGAGGATGGTAAAAGAACTTTTCTCAAGTATCTGAACTTCTTACTTCCTTTAATATTGATTATTATTTATGGTATAATAAGAATACAACGTAAACAAACCATACGAATTAAAAGAATGGAGGCAGGTTATGTATAAAAAATTAAATATTAAATCATTAATAATAATTTTTGCTGTCCTTTTAATCCTGGTTATTATAATATTTTATATGGACTCAAGGAAAGGGGAGAGGACTTTTCGCTCAAATATTGTTGATATTGATACATCCAGGGTGACTTCAATTATTATTTATCCAAAAAGAAACAGAGATGAACCTGTTGAGATTCAAAGGAAAGGTCACTTGTGGAAGATTAAATCCCAGCAAAAAATATTTAATGCTGACGAAAATATAGTTAATAATATCCTGAAGACTCTTACAGAACTTAAGCCAAAGAGAGTTGCTGCAACAGACAAGTCAAGGTGGAAACAATTTGAAGTAACCGATTCTCTGGCAACCAGGGTAAAACTAATTACAGGAAAAAAGACCGGAGCCGACATATATTTCGGCAAGTTTTTATATCAGCAACCTAAGGATCAGATGGCTTGTTATTATAATCAAAGGGGCACAATTACTACATATGTAAGAATTGCCAATGATAAGATAGTCTATGTTGTGGAAGGGTATTTAGGTATGACACTTAACAGGGAACTGAATGATTTTAGAAATAAATCGATACTCAGATCCAATAAAAGTGACTGGACAAGGCTTTCATTTACATATCCTGCTGACAGCTCCTTTTATATGGTTAAAGAAGGAGGCAAATGGCTGGTAAACGGATTAATGGCTGATTCAGGCTCTGTAGCTGACTATTTTAACTCAATATCCTGGTTAACAAGTTCAGATTTCATTGATGATCAAAAGCCCCTGTATGGCGAACCGGACTTAACTTTAAAAATTGAAGGTGACAATTTTGTCAAACCCATTCAGGTTAAAGCGTTTAAAGCAGATACAATTAACAGGTATCTGATAACTTCATCTTTAAATGAAGGGACTTTTTTCAGTGGCCGGAAATCTAAACTTACAGAAAAGATTTTTATCGGGAGGAATAAGTTTTTAGTGCCCGGAGAATTGAAATAGACTTTTAAATATTCTTCACCCTGTTAAAGGAAATAGCCTTTAACAACCACCGGGGTAAAGACTTTTCCGGTTTTCTGTGTCTTAAATTCAGGTATAATCCTAACTTTTTTAAGATTGGTATTTTGTGAGTTTCAACGAATTCAATTAATGTCCCATCCGGATCTTCAGTATAAGAGAAGGCTCCTGATGCTGCACCTATATCAAAAGTATCCCCGGCATCAACAGTAAACGGATATCCTTTTTCCTTGCATTCCTCACGCAGCAGGTTCATTCCTCTGATGTCAAAGCAAATATGAATAAATCCCAAATCTCCCCAAAACCGGTCATGGTAAATCTTTTTTGGCTCTCTGTCAAGGACCTGAACCAGTTCAATCTGGCTTGAACCAAAAATCGGACTGAAAGCTCCCAGACGTGGTTTACTATGTCGTATTAATATCCTTCTTATTTTTCTGTCTCCTCCTGACAATGATTTATATTCCTCAAAAACACCAGTTTCATCATATATAACATCATCATATCCCAGAATACTGCCATAAAAAATCTTTGAGTTTTCAATATCCGATACCCCAAGTATTACTCCATAAACTGCACCGGTTAGCTTTCTTTCATTTTTAAACCAGGACCTGCTTGGTACAATCTGGAAAATATTTCCATAAGGATCTTTCATAAAGAAATGATTATGACCTTCCGGATCTGTCAGGATATCAGTAAGAAAATTTATGTTTCTGGATTTAAAAAAATCATATGTTGCTTGAACATCTTTACTCTTTATTTTAGCGGCAAAAATACCAAGATCACCAATTTGCAATTCAAATTTCGGAGGTTGAGGTGTTCTATCTGTATATTGCCATATCTCAAAACCTCCCCCACCCTGCAAGTTTAATGCCAGGGCCGCATGCCTTTTCTGAGCTTCTCCTCCGGTATATTGTCTCATAAGCTCAGCAGTAGCAAATTCTTCAAACACTCTTATATCAACCCCGAAATGTTCCTTGTACCATTTCCATGCTACATGAACATTTGGCACACCAATGCCTACTTGCTGAATTCCGCTTATAATTTTCTCATTCATAAAGAATTCTTAACATATGATTCTGAAAAATTCCGAACTAAATATAATAATATTTTTGATAATTTAGGTTGGTTTTACTTTCGATAATAATAAATAGAATAACCCGGGGAAATACTTCTTAATGTAAGGCATTATTAATTCACTACCCCCAACATATACTTCTTTCCGTTTCTTTTTAATCGCCCTCACTATTTTCCTTGCACATTTTTCTGCTGATATTCCCTTTGACTGTCCTTTATCCATAATCCCGTAAGGTTTCCCATCCCTGGTAATAGCATTTACAGAAATGTTTGTCTGTACTCTGCCCGGGCAAATTATAGTAACATTAATATTTTCTTTCTTCAGCTCTGCCCTTATGGTTTCAAAAAAACCATGCAAGGCATGTTTTGATGCAGAATATGCTGAGCGGAGCGGGAAACCAAACTTGCCTACTATACTGCTAATAACAGCAACTGTTCCACCTCCTTTACTGATCATATGGGGTAAGACAGATTTTGTTAAGGCTATTGTTCCAAAGTAATTTATCTCAAATACTTTTCTGTCAATTTCAACAGGTGTTTCAATTGCAAGTGACCTTTGACTTATTCCTGCACTATTAATCAGTATATCTATTCTCCCCATCTGCTTTATTACCTTTTCAACTATGGCGGGAATTTCATTACCTCTTGTCAAATCAAGAGGTACTACTGTTGAAGACCCGGGACGCAGAGAATTAAAATTATCACTTAGTGCATATAACTTATCAACTTCAGGTGAAGATATAATGATTTTAGCTCCCCTGTTTATATATTCAGAAGCCAGTGCCTCACCAATTCCTGAGGATGCGCCGGTTATCCAGACTATTTTATTTGAAAAGTCCATTCTCATAACATTAATCAATACTGTTTTTAATGATATTATTCATCTTATCTATAATATCTTTCCGTAATCTTTTAAGTTCCTGTATCTTATTGTTCCTTTTCTTAACCAGCCTGCTGTACCTGAACTTTGCCCACAGTTTTTTTAATCTGATATAGTATTTAAAAGCAATTAATCCTGTTAATGGTATAGTAAGGAAATAAGCAAGTTTTAACCATAAAGGATTAATAAAGATCAAGCCGAGTACTACAAGAATAATATAATATGCAGAAAAGAATACCAATGCCAGAACAAGTTTAAATGAACTGTGAAATTGAGGATCTTTTATTTTTTTAGTATATACAGCCGGTATTTTATATGGTATATAGTTGTTAACCAGACCAAGCATGTGAATGGGTAATAAAATTAATAATGATAATGCTTCCAAACATCTGGTTATCAGCGGATAGAAATCCTTGCGCAAAACCCATTCACGTAAATTCAGTTTGTTTAATCCCTCCATATACTTCGATACCTTTTTATCAAGCGAATTAATTTCTTTGGGATTTCTGTCTGTATATTGATCGAGAATAGAAATCATTTTTTTATCGGCTGTAAATTTATCAAGCAGAGATTTTCCGGTTATATTTAACTTTTTTCGCATTTCTGAATTGTATATAATACGAAGGTTCTGATATAAATCATAATATTCTTCTGTTTGTATGTCAATCATCAATTTACTAATTTCCCTGGCCAGTCTTTCTCTGAGTTGATTTATAGCCTCTATACTATTTTCAGCATATAAATTATAATACTCTGATACTTCAACCGGTTTTCCATAATTTATAAACAGTGTGCTTCTGAACTTCTGGTAATTACTATAATCTATTCCGACCGGTACAATCTTTACTCCCTGGTTGTTTTTATAAAACTCCTGAGCCATAAAAGCTATCCTGAATATTCCTTTCTTCAGTGGCCGCAATCGCCTTTTATCGCCATGTGTTCCCTCAGGGAATAATAATAGTGGATTATATTTATTCTTTAATACCGCCAGGGTCTTTTCAAAAACTTCCTCATTTTTTTTAAGACTTGAAGCACCATCTCTCATTCTGTATATAGGCATAATATTAAGGAAATTAAGAAAATGAATAAGAACCCGGCCTTTAAATACATCTGCCCTGGCCAGAAATACGGGCTGGCATTTGGCAGAATAAACAAATGCAAGTGCATCTATTAATGCATTTTGATGATTGGGTGCAAGTATTACCGGCTGGTTTCTGGGTAAATTATTCAGATTATTAACAAATATTTTTTTAAAATAAGACCTGTAAAACAGGTTAACATATTGTTGTAACAGCCAGTAATCCCAGCTCCATTGATCTATTGTTCTGCTCATATAGTATCAGAAATTCAGTTAAAATTGCATAATATAATATTCAGTTTCATAATCAAGGTCTTTATCATATTTGTTTGAGAACCGGCTTAAGCGACCACAATGACGCTAAACCCAGTCCGGATAATATGTGCCATATTCCCCACCAGGCAGCTATAAATGCCATCCCTCCAATACCTTCTTCAGGGAAAATACCGGTAACCAAAAGCAGTACCAGGGCAAGTGCCGAATTCTGAATTCCGGTTTCAATAGTTATTGATCGCCTGTCATAACTGCCAACCCCTAAAAGAGAGGAAAAACCAAAACCCGTGGCTAATGCTAAACCATTGTGCATTAATACTATGATAAATATATATTTTATATAGTCAATAAAATATTCGTAATTACTTATAAAAGCAGAAATAACCATTCCCCCAAAAATTACTATAGATAAAGTCTTTATTGGCTTAACAATCTTTTCGGTAGTTGCAGGAAATTTTCTGTTAACCCACATTCCTGCAAGTAATGGTATCCCCAGAATAATAAAAACAGTCATAAACATACTTACAGGATCTATTCTTAGCTTTGGAAAAAAATCAGGATTTATTTTACTCATATAGAATAAAAAAATTTCTCCCCATATTTTAAAATTAAGCGGTGTCATAATTATTGCAGCTAAAGTAGCTATTGCAGTCAGACTTACAGATAGTGCCACATTGCCCTTTGCCAGGGATGAGATAAAATTGGAAATATTACCTCCGGGACAGGAAGCTACCAGAATCATTCCCAGTCCGATTGTAGGAGTTATATATTTTCTCAATAAAATGGCAATAGCACATGTGACTGCGGGGAGCAGGACAAACTGGGAAATAACACCTATAATGGTTGATTTCGGTTTCTTTACAAGCCTTTTAAAGTGTTCAACTTTAATCTGTAAGGCAACCCCGAACATAATGAATGCAATTGTAATGTTTAATATAAAAAGTGCTTGCGGAGAAAAGTTTAACCGGAGATTATCCAGCAACTTCAGTGATTCATACATTCGTGTTTATTTTATAATCCGTTGAATAATTATTAACATAAAAATGTAAGAAGATCAATTTTTCTAAAAATATTAATTATTTTGCCCAATATAATAAAAAATTGATAAGTCATTTAAAATTAGGACTTATTAATCTTATATTTAATTCTGGCTAAAATCAAAAAATCAAATCATCATGGATAAAGCAAGCAATAAATTTAAAAAAGTTGAAGTTGAATCTTTGAATGAGAATGTATTTAAAATAATTGGTAAGGACTGGATGCTTATTACTGCCGGTAAGATTGATGATTTTAACATGATGACAGCAAGCTGGGGAACTATGGGAATATTATGGAACAAGCCAATAGCTATATGTTTTATCCGCCCACAGCGGCATACCTATAATTTTGCTGAAAAATATGATTACTATACTTTAAGTTTTTTCGAAGAAAAATACAGGAAAATACTTCAAATATGCGGTTCCAAATCAGGGCGGAATATCAATAAGGTTGAAGCTGCAGGTTTAAAGCCCCTGGAAACAGATCTGGGGAATATATGCTATGAACAGTCACGGCTTTTTCTTGAGTGCCGGAAACTCTATTTCAATGATTTAATCCCGGAAAATTTTATAATACCAGAAATAGCACACCAGAACTATCCAACCGCGGATTTTCACAGGTTTTATATTGCTGAGATAGTTAACTGCTACAAACAAAAATAAACTAACTGTTCTTATTTTCCTGTTCCTTAAATCTTACCGAAAGCAGTGCTAATAAATTGCTGAATGTCATCATGGCCTGCCTGGTTTCGGCATTTACTTTCCTTTTTTGCAGTCTCAATAATAACAAGGCATAAAGTCCGCTGAAACAAATTTCTATTTCATTAAGGCGGGGATCCTGTAGTTTCTGCTTGAATTCCTGGATATTATCAACAGCCCACCTGTATAATTCAATATATTTTGTGTCTTTCTTCTTTGTTAATAACCTGATATGCAAATCATTCAAATCATTAATTATATTTTTTACAAATCTCAGGTGCCCTTTCTCTTTTATATATTCCTCATGCATCATCAGAATTAAATTGGCATACCAGTTTCTAATCTCCTTTTTTACACTGTCCGGTTTATTATATTGTGATATAATATTTTTATCAATTAAATCAATATTAAATTTATATGCTCTTATTACATCCTCAACCTGCAACATATATAATACGTATTCTGCAATATTTGACTTTCTTTTCTCCTGTGCAATAAGCATAATTAACTACTTTAAAAGATTACAGTACAAAATTAGTTCAAATTTGCCTACACTAAATACTAATCTCCTCTCAGTTTATCCAGTATCCTTCTTTCCTTTTTTGTGGGTCTGCCAGAGCCTTTGACCCTGCTGAAAAATAACTTTTCATTTATTTTCAGTTTATTTAACTCCTCAACAGATGTGAGATCTTCATAATATTCCCGGGCCAATTTAGCAGATTGGCGTCTCTGCAACAGTTCTTTGATTTTGTAAGTATATACTACCGGTGGTTTTCTGATAAAAATTGTCTCCCCGGTTTTTATTACTCTTGAAGGTTTTACCTGAATACCATTTACTATAACCCTGCCTCTTTTACATGCTTCACTTGCCTGGCTGCGGGTTTTATAAATCCTTACAGCCCAAAGCCATTTATCTATTCTTGCATTTTCTTCTGACATGATGAATAATTTCTTAAAAATGTTAAAAACGAGTCAAATACCAAATTGGATTATAAAATTGAAACCCATAATTTTATTATAAATTAATTAAGATACAATAATCATGAAAACCAGCCGTCCATTTAAAATAATTAAAATTGTGATAAAATTATTATTTACAGGATTATTTTTAACTGCATTAATAATTTTCAGTTGTAAAAAGGATGACGCAGAAGGTGATGATGCCCCGCAAATACCTCCTGAAGAATCTTTTATTATTGATTTTTCTGATTTTAATAATAGTGAAGATACTTTATCAAAATCTACTCTGACACATAAAAACTGGGGTCATGCATTTTCTAAAGTAAGTATCTGGAATTTAATAATCGCAGTTACCGGAGCAGTGCCTGTTACAGCATTTTTGGAATCATTCAAACATGAGGCTGTTTATGAAGGCGAAAGTACATGGGGATGGACATACGATTATATTATAGGCTCTGCAACATATACAGCTAAACTGAAAGGAAAGATAATTTCATCTGAAGAGGTGCAGTGGGAGATGTATATATCGAAAGCTGCATTAATAGATCCCTATACAGATTTTAAATGGTACGAGGGAGTGGCAAGGTTCGACAGGACAAGTGGCTACTGGATTCTTTATAAAAGTCCGTCAGAGAATCATGAACTTATAAGAATTGACTGGACCAAAGACTGGAATAATAATACCGGTGATATAAAGTATACAAATATTGTTCCGGGAGGTCCTGAAAATGGAGGTTATATTTCATATGGCATTGTTGATGACCCAACCTTTGATGCCTTTTATAAAATCTATAACAAGGGAGAGGATAACCTTACCGATATTGAATGGAACAGAACAACTAAAGAAGGCAGAATTAAGGATCCTAAGACCTTCGGGGATGAACTCTGGCATTGCTGGAACAATCTGCTTATGGATATTGATTGCCCCTGAGAATAATTTATTATGAAATCTATAATCTTTAAAGGGAGTATAAAACCTCCCTTTTTTTATTCAGCCATCCGCTGTTTTCAAATTCTTAAGCTGCACATTCCAATTTACGAATTACCCCCCCCCAATTATACATCACAGCAGATAACATAAAATCTATAATATATTTAAAAACAATATATTATAAATATTAGCGTTATTTTCTATGATCAAAAAAAATATCGGTATAATGAAAAGATATATTCTTTTAATTTTATTGATATACCTGGCAAATATTGCCAGAGCACAGTTAAATCCATTATTCCTTACTATACCTTTTTTACTGGCCGATATTAATTCCAAAACCGGCGGGATGGGAGAAACAGGTGTAGCACTAACCGGGAAGAGCTATTTTGTCGGACCATATCAGAATCCTTCTTTGCTAATCAAGTCAGATAAGACTTCCGGCGCATATATCTCATGTATTCCAAATCTTACTAATGTATACAAAGGTGATTTTGCAACGAATATAATATCATTCTATAAATGGAACGATAAAAATGTAATTGGTAGTAGTTTTACTTATTATGATATGGGACAACTATTTAATAATACTTTCAATCCATATGACTATTATATAAACCTGAATTATGCACACAGGTTTAATAATAATTTAGCAGCCGGGACAGTATTAAAGTATATAAACAGTGATTTATGCGGCGTTTCTGATTGCGGTGAAGAATACCACCCGGGAAGGACATTTGCAGTGGATTTGGGAATAGATTTTGAAAATGAGTTGGATTTAGCAGAGGACCTGTCAGTTAGCTATGATTTTGGAGCCGCTATTAAAAATCTTGGTCCCAGGGTTTCATATACTGATGGTGGTGAAAAACATTACCTGCCTGCAAGCCTTTCGATTGGTTCAATGATGAGTTTTTTCGATAAGACCAGTGAAAAAACAAAATTCGTATTTACTGTAGCTTACCAGGCAGAAAAATTACTGGTTCCAACACCGCCAACTTACTATATTGATAGTCTGGATGCCAACGGTGACAAAGTTATCAGGGAAGGCCGAAAGCCGCCATCCTCATTACCTTTAAGCTGGATACAGTCCTTCTATGATGCGCCGGGCGGTTTTGAGGAAGAATGGCATGAGATAATACATAAATTTGGAATAGAAATATATGTAGAACTTTCTGAAAATTTTAAGTTAGCATTAAGGTGCGGAAGACATTACGAACATCAGACAAAAGGGAATAGAACATACAATACATTAGGGGCCGGATTATATATATACGGAATTACACTGGATGCAAAACTTATTACAGGCAATAAACATTTTATTAACAATACTTACGGATTTACAGCCGGTCTGCAACTCAATTTATAGGTTCTGTGTTAAAAATACTATCCTAATAATATCCCTGTTTTTAATTTTATACTGGTAAAAAATTACTGGTTTGTAATTCTTTTTTTTACTACTTAATACCACTGTATATTGATAATAATTTCCGGTACCGAATAGGTATTTACCTACCTTTTCTAATAAATACTAGTAATATAACTTTATCTAATAAACATATCATGGCTGAGGTATGATTGGTTATATCCTTTTCCAGTAAAAAATCCTTTTTGCCTGAAGAACTCAACCAGCTATGATATCCACAAAAATTCCAGTGATGGTAATAAATATTGCATCATCTTCTAAAATATTATATTGTCCCAGACAAGATTAATATTAACATATCAGGAGTAAATATTTAATTATAAACGCTTTGACCCCAACGCCATGAAAAAAACACTAAAATATTTTTTAATTTGTCTTGTTACTACCCAGCTTTTAGTTGCAACAGGTTGCAGTAATAAACAAAAAAGGAGTGATTCGCAAAGTGATGATAGTGCCTTAAAAGGGCTAATAAGTATATCAGGAGCGTTTGCTTTATATCCTGTAACTGTAAGGTGGGCAGAAGAATTTCAGAAGATCCATCCAGGGGTAAAAATTGACATCTCTGCTGGTGGGGCAGGTAAAGGAATGGCCGATGCTCTTTCTCAAATGGTTGATTTAGGAATGTTCTCACGGGAAATAAGTGAGCCGGAAAAAGAAAAAGGAGCATGGTGGATTGCTTTGACAAAAGATGCTGTCTTACCAACAATTAACGAAAATAATCCATTTATCAAACAGTTAAAATCTAAAGGTATCACCAGGGAAAAATTAATCAAAATATTTATTACAGGGGAAATTTCTTCATGGGAAGAATTATACGGTGATGAAGCAAAAACCAGGATTAATGTTTATACACGGTCAGATGCCTGTGGTGCTGCTGCAATGTGGGGGCAATATCTGGGCAAAAACCAGGAAGAACTTGAGGGTATTGGAGTATTTGGAGATCCCGGGATAGCAGATGCTGTAAAAAATGATATTTACGGATTGGGGTATAATAACGTAATATATATATATGATATCAATACAAGGGACAAGTATGAGGGACTGGAAGTGGTTCCTCTGGACCTGAATGAAAATGGTAAAGCTGACAATAATGAAAATTTCTACAACAGTCTGGACAATATTATGATCGCAATAAAAGACGGGATATATCCTTCTCCACCGGCAAGGGACTTATATTTTGTATCAAAAGGCAAACCTGAAAAAAAAGTAGTTAAGGAATTCATCAAATGGATTTTAACTGATGGGCAGACATATGTGAAAGAGGCGGGATATGTCAGGCTATCAGAAGAAAAAATCCATAGCGAGCTTAAGAAAATAAATTAATGATTAGCCTGGACAGGCACATAAAAAACAGGATAAGTGAAGTCTGGATGCTAATCTGGCTCAGCTTTATAATCATAATGCCTGCACTAATTGGAGCAGGCTTATATTTTAAATCATCTCTTCTCCTTAAAGATAAATCATTAACGGACTTATTGACATCCCGCGAATGGAAACCCTTGTCAGGAAAATTCGGGTTTTATCCTTTTATACTTAGCTCTTTATGGGTTACTGTCTTATCCCTGGTTATTGCCGGACCTGTTTGCCTGCTGTCCGCCATACATCTGACACAATACGCAAAGAAAGCAGTACTAAAGATTATGCGACCTGTAATAGATATCCTGGCAGGTATACCCTCAGTAATTTATGGAGTCTGGGGAGTAATAGTAATTGTGCCTTTTATTGCCAGGCATTCAGCCACCCTGTTAGGAAAGCAAATATCGGGCTATAGCATACTGGCCGGCTCAATCGTATTATCTATTATGATTATACCTTTCATTCTTAACATCATGCTTGAAGTTTTCAAGTCTATCCCTGATGAGTTACAGGAAGCATCATTATCGTTGGGAGCAAGCAAATGGCAGACAATAAAATATGTGCTTATTAAAAAAGCTTTTCCCGGAATTATTTCAGCTATGGGACTGGGATTGTCCAGGGCTTTTGGGGAAACCATTGCCGTATTGATGGTTGTGGGTAATGTTGTTAAAATTCCAAGGGGAGTTCTGCAACCAGGTTATCCATTGCCTGCATTAATTGCCAACAATTACGGAGAAATGCTTTCGATCCCTATGTACGATTCTGCTCTGATGTTTGCTGCACTGGTATTATTCTTTATTGTTCTGGTATTCAATCTGGCATCAAGAATATTAATTGTAAGATTTGAAAAAAGAATATAATTATGATTAAAGGACTTTTCAAAATTATCGAAGAAGGATTTTTCAGGCTAATAATGTTCCTTTCAACATGTATAATAGTGTTTGCCTTATTTCTAATTGTATATAGCATTTTAAAAAAGGGGATTCCATCACTGTCCCTTGAAATGTTAACACAAACACCAAAAGGAGGATTTTACTTTGGTAAAGAAGGGGGAATTTTAAATGCTATTATAGGATCTTTATATTTATCAACAGGAGCAACCTTCCTTGCCTTAATAATAAGCCTGCCTGTAGCATTATATATGAATGTTTACCTTTTTAGCAGAAAAAAAATTGTAAATGCTGTCAGATTTCTTCTTGATTTATTATGGGGTATACCTTCCATAGTTTATGGAGCATTTGGATTTACGATTATGATACTTCTGGGAATGAAAACCTCATTATTAGCCGGTATAATAGTAATTACACTTTTAATCATACCAATTATGGTAAGAGCCATGGATGAAGGATTTAAAACAGTCCCGCTTGGATTAACAGAATCAGCCGCTTCACTTGGGGCAACAAAATATGAAATAGCATTTAAAGTTTTTATTAGGCAGTGTCTCCCCTTTGTTATAACAGCATTATTACTATCATTTGGCAGGGCAATTGGTGATGCTGCTTCGGTTCTGTTTACAGCAGGTTTTACTGACCGCATCCCAACATCATTAACACAACAGACTGCAACGCTGCCTCTTTCAATATTCTTCCAATTATCATCTCCCATACCCGAAGTTAAAAACAGGGCTTATGCGGCCGCAGTAGTATTAACTTTTATAGTATTGTTAATCAGTATATTATCAAGAATATTATCAGGAACTTATAAAAAAAGCAGCATAAAATTTTAAGAAATGAATGAAACCTATAAGATAAAGGTAGAGGATCTGAATTTATATATAGATAAAAAGCATATCCTGAAAAATATAAATATTCAGATACCTAAAAATAAAATAACCGTAATACTAGGCCCCTCGGGATGTGGTAAAACTACACTGATGAAATGTCTGAATCGCTTAACTGATCTTTATCCTGAAATTACGGTATCAGGCAGGATATATATAGATAACGAAGAAATCCTGAATAACAGGAATGGTATTACAAAATTAAGGAAAAGAATGGGGTTGTTATCCCAAAGACCTTATCCGCTGCCTATGAGTATATATAAAAATATTTCTTTTGGCCTTAAAATAAGTCAGAGGAGAAAAAAGAAATTTCTTGACAGACGAATTGAGCATTACCTGAAACAAGCCAGCTTATGGGACGAAGTCAGGGACAGACTAAAAGAGCCGGCTTCATGCCTGTCAATAGGCCAGCAGCAGCGACTATGTCTGGCCAGAGGATTAGCTGTCGATCCTGATATCATACTGGCTGACGAACCTACATCCGCACTGGATCCGATGTCAAGCCAGGCAATTGAGAAGAAGTTCATGGAGTTAAAACAAAGCTACACTATTGTTGTCGTAACACATATACTAAGACAGGCTGTTAGAATGGCTGATTATGTGATATTCATGTATCTGGGAGAAGTAATTGAACAAGGGCCGGCAAAAGAACTTTTTAACTATCCGAAAGAAGAAAAAACAAAAGCATATTTAAAGGGTGTATTCTATTAAGGAACAGTATGTTAATTCAAATATGAAAAACAAACCTGGCAAATACATAACAGATTCAGAAACCGTAAAAAGACTGATAAATACTTTTCTGGCAATTGGCATAGTGTTTACTTCATCAGCCCAGTTATCAGTATCATGTAATTTCAGAAACAGGGGTGAATTCCGGTATGGACAGGGAGAACTCCCCGATTCATCGAAAAGGCCTGCTCTTTTTGTTAATCAAAGAACACGGTTAATGTTAGACTATACTAATCCAAAGTACCTTTTGAATATAACTATACAGGATGCACGGGTTTGGGGTGATACCGAACCAAAACGTAACAACGGGTCACCTGACCTGTTCGAAGCATGGATTAAATATTACTTTACAAAAAAGCTGTCTGTCAAATTCGGCAGGCAGAGGTTAATATATGACGACCAGAGGTTATTATCAGAAACAGACTGGAACAATAAAGGCTCCTCACATGATCTGGCTGTGATACAATACGAAAATAACGACAGGCTGCTTGGCTGTCATTTAGGTTTAGGATTAAATAATCTGAATGAAGATAAGTTCCTGTCTGATTATAACCTTAATTATTATAAATACCTGTCGTATTTATGGCTACATAAAAAACTGTCGGATAAACTTGATATCTCACTTGTAGATATTCTCGATGCCAACCAGAAGCCCGCTTTTAAAAATATAATTTATGTAAGAAATACTGCCGGCACAAATGTGAACTTTGAACAGGGAAGGATAAGTGCAGGCGCATCATTATATATTCAGCACGGCAATATTAGTACCGGCGAGAAGGTACTGTCAAACTTCTATGCAGCAAAATTTTCCTGGGATATCTTCAGAAATACAAGCCTGATCCTGGGGTACGACCACTACTCAGGAACAGACCTGTCAGACTCCATAAAAATAAAGACAAAGACTAATTCATTTTCCAAGCTGTACGGATCAAATCACCGGTTCCTGGGATATATGGACTACTTTGGGAAAGATATTGCTTCGGAAAATAATGGCGCCGGCATTAACAACATAAACATAAGGATTGAAAATACTGTAACCAGAAATATCAAGTCGCAAATCACCTGGCACTGGTTCGCACTGGATAAAGAATATTTATCAGCAACAAATAAAGTCGATAAATACCTGGGGTCTGAAATTGACTTAATGTTTACATATAAAGCCGGCAATGATATATCACTGAAAGCCGGGTATTCCTTCATGTTACCCAACGAGTCACTTGAAATTGTCGATGAAATTGAAGAAGGCAAAAGCAGGTTTGCCCAGTTCGGATGGTTGCAGGTACAATTTATGCCAACATTTTATTCAAAAACCAAATAGATTATTTATTTTAAATATTAACTAAATTAATTGTGTTTACTTAAATAACTAAATAAGATATGAATACAGCCAGAGAGCTTTTCTTAAATACCTTTTTGGCAAATATTTCCTTTATAGTTTTTTTGCCATTGCTTGCAGGTATTTTACTGATATCCCTTCCGGAAAGGATTAGAATTTTTAAACGGATTTTTGCCCTTATAATATCAATAATTGCATTTATTAGTGCCCTGCTAATTTATGTTGTTAAATCTGCAGTCGGACATGTGAATTTGTTTAATTTATTCCCTTTAAGATATTTGTCTTTATCAGAAGACTTTGAAGCAGTAACAGGATTAGCAGTCCTTAATGTTGATAATTTAGCCAAACTGATTGTTTTGTTCGTATGCTTATTTTCTGTAATTATCATAATATATTCATTTGTATACATAAATAAAACCAAAAACATACGTAATTATTATGCATATGTAATGTTGACACTTGCATGCTCGGTATGCGCTGCCTTAGCCGATAATCTAATCCTGTTTATAATATTCTGGGGATTTTTATGCCTTACACTTTATAAATTAATAAAGGGCTATGATGAAGAAAGTTCAACAGCTGCCACAAAGTCACTAATATTAATCGGAGCATCAGACGGTTTTATAATATTTGGGATGGCAATTCTTTGGAAAATAGGTCAGACAATGGAAATTTCCCAGCTAAATGTTGCAACAAATAATTATTTAAATGTATTTGCATTTTTTTCATTCTTAATAGGCAGTTTTACTAAAGCTGGGGCATTTCCGTTTCATACATGGATACCTGATTATACAAAAAAGGCTCCTGCATCATCTTCAGCATATCTGCCCGCGTCACTTGACAAATTATTGGGAATATATTTCATGGTACGCATTTGCAGAGACATGTTCATTATAAATCAATGGTTAACCTTAATTCTTCTTATAATAGGTGTATTAACAATAATCATTGGTGTAATGATGGCTTTAATACAACATAATTACAAAAAGCTGTTGGGTTACCATGCAGTATCGCAGGTTGGATATATGGTTGTCGGACTGGGACTCGGAACACCATTAGGAATTGTCGGGGGCTTATTCCATATGGTTAACAATGCTTTATATAAAAGCGGTTTATTCCTGGTTGCAGGGAGTATTGAAAAAAGAACAGGGAAAGAAGACTTGGATGATCTTGGCGGATTATCAAGAGTAATGCCTTTAACCTTTATAGCAGCATTAATTTTTGCATTATCAATATCAGGAATTCCCCCATTTAACGGATTTGCTTCCAAGTGGACCATCTACCAGGGCATAATTGATTTTGGCAAGGAAGCCGGAATTGCAAACAGGCTTTGGATTATCTGGCTGTCACTTGCCGTAATAGGTTCTGCATTGACACTGGCCAGCTTTGTAAAATTTATCACAGGTGCTTTTCTGGGAAGGGCCAGAAAAGAATTTAATGATGTCAAAGAAGTTAGTATAGTTATGTGGCTCCCCCAGATTTTTCTGACTTTACTTTGTATCGGTTTTGGAGTATTTGCCACTAACCTGGTTATACCAAAAATATTTGCACCATTAGCTGGTGATTTTCAGTATTCGGGTTCATGGAATTCAACAACAATTTCATTTCTTGTACTGATCTCAATAATCTTAGGTTTTCTTATATATTTAGCCGGGAATATTAAAAATATGAGGACTGCGGACAGTTTTATCGGAGGTGAAAAAATTCAGCAGCAAACAGGTTATTCCTCAACTGAATTTTATAAAACTATCTCTAATTTTAATATATTTTCATTTTTTTATAAAAAAGCAGATAAAAAGCTTTTTGATATATATAATGTATCAAAAAATATAATACTGTGGCTATATAGCAAGTTAAGCACTGCTCACACTGGAGTATTATCAAGTTATGCAATTTGGTTCCTGGTCGGAATCACTATTATGTTAATTTTATTATTATCTCTCAAATAAAATTTTAAATATTGAACAAATGGAAATAATACTCTCAATAATACTGGTATTCATGATATTAGGTGCAATTTATGCCCTGTATGCCAGGGATTTATTATCAGCACTTATCTCTTGCGGGATCGTTGGTTATGGGCTGGTAATATGCTTTCTGCTTCTTCAGGCTCCTGATTTGGCTATAGTCCAAATTGTGGTTGAAACAATTACACTTTTAATAATGATTGCTGTCGTGCTGGATAGCTCCAGAGAAGAACTTAAAGAAAAAAAAGTAGTCGGTACTAAATTATCCCATTTTCGTAAATGGTATGTTATGAATGTAATTTTAGTAATAGTTTGCTTAGTGGTTCTATTATATTTTTTCAAAGAGGTTACCAGCACCTTAGATCCATTAGGTAAACATTTGACAAGAATGTCTACTGCATACATCGAAAATGCTGCAGAAAAAACCGGAAGTGCTAATCTTGTAACCGGGGTTTTGTTTGATTTCAGGGGATATGATACACTTGGTGAAGCAACAATACTCTTTACGGCAGTAATTGGAGTATTAGCAATTTTAAGGGCAAAAGGTAAAAAAACTAATAATTTATAAAGAGGAGGTACTGAAATGACAGTTTATTTATTATGCTTTGTATTGTTCCTGGTTGGTCTTTTCGGGGTATTGACCAAAAGGAATATTATTAAAATTGCAATAGGCCTTATAATAATGGAGTTAAGTCTTTTCATGTTTTTTGCACTGATAGGATATGTTGATAATGGCATTGCACCAATTATTGTTCAGGAAATGGAAAAAGCAAAATTTGTTGATCCCCTGCCCCAGGCAATAGTACTGACCGCTATTGTTATTGGCCTTGCTACAACTTCTATGTTGATGGCGATTGCAATAAGATTGTACAAAAAATACAACACTTTTGATATAAGAAAAATAGCCAACTTAAAAGGATAAAACATGAACTCATTAATTCCTTTGTTTATAATTTTGCCCTTAGCGACAGCAATTTCAATTATTTTATTTGGCAGATTAGTAAAAGCCTTCCAAAAAGCCTTACCCTCGGCTGTTTTATTGTTTTTAACCGGATTAAGCTTTTATTTTATTCTTTCATGGGATTCCGGCATATATAAATATGTAATAGGTGGCAGGGGGCCAGTTGGCAATATACCAATTTCAATTTATTTTGTATTGGATGGCTTAAGTATCTTGATGTTATGTATAATAAACCTGATAGGATTTTTATCAGGATTTTATGCAATCTCCTATATAAAAAAGTATACCGGAGAAAATAAATTTTATGCTTTGTTTTGCCTGATGATCACAGGCATGAATGGAGTAGTATTGAGTGGAGATATTTTTAATTTATATGTTTTTCTTGAGATTGCTGCAATATCGTCATACGCTCTTGTTGCATTCGAAGTAGAAAAAGAAAAACTGGAAGCATCCTATAAATATCAGGTATTAGGATGTTTATCATCCTTTTTTATACTTCTTAACATCGGACTGTTATATTGGTATACAAAATCGTTGAACATTGCTGACATTTCAAGAATAATCGAATCCAGTGCAAATAAAAATTTAATAATTTTTATACAAATACTATTTATTGCTGGTTTTGGATTAAAAGCTGCTCTGATACCATTTCATGCATGGCTGCCCGACGCCCACTCTTCTGCCCCTTCCCCCATATCATCCATGTTGTCTGGAGTACTAATCAAAGCAATTGGAATTTATGCTATTATCAGATTATTCTTTAATATGTTCGATATAACATATGAAATAGCATTATTAATTACTGTAATAGGAACTTTATCTATGGTAATCGGAGTCCTTCTTGCAATCGGACAATGGGATATGAAGCGGCTTCTTGCATATCATAGTATTAGCCAGATGGGGTATGTTATAATTGGAGTTGGTATTGGAATGCTTATTCTCGCCAAAGGTGGTAACAGGTCATGGGCAGCTTTGTCGATTGCAGGTGGATTGTTTCACCTAACTAATCACGCTGTGTTTAAGGGATTACTGTTTTTAAATGCCGGGGCTGTTGAATACACAACAGGAACAAGAAATTTAAAAGAACTTGGCGGCTTATCAGGAAGTATGCCGGTAACTTCATCAACATCACTTAGCGCTTCAATGGCAATCTCAGGTATCCCCCCATTTAATGGCTTTTTTAGTAAGTTAATAATCATTATTGCAGCTGCGAAAGCTCAATATTATCTATTAACTTTTCTTGCTATCTCAGTAAGCATTATAACCTTGGCATCCTTCCTGAAACTTCAGAAAAAGACTTTCTATGGAAAATCAAAGAACAGGAAACTTAAAAAAATAAAAGAGGTTCCTTTTACAATGTGCTTTTCCATGATTGTACTTGCAGTGCTATGTATAGCACTAAGCCTGCTGTTAATACCAGGAATAAGGGAGACTATCATGGTAAATGTGGTATACACTTTAATTAATAAATCCAATTATTTGTTGATATTATCAGATATTTAATATGAAATACCTTGTTGCAGGTGTTTTATTTAATATCACCATGATATTCCTGTAGTGACCTGACGTCCGTCCTGTTTGCTATTTGTGCCGTTATACCTTTTGTAGCTGCAAGTGCTGCAGAGATAGTTGTAATATAAGGTATCTTGTACTTTATTGCAGATTTCCTTATATATGAATCATCATACATACTCTTCTTTCCTACAGGAGTATTAATAATCAGATTTATTTCCTCGTTCTTAATAGCATCCAGGATATTGGGGCGCCCCTCATGAAGCTTCAGTATCTTTTCCGCATCAATACCGTTTTCAGTGAGCAACTTATGTGTTCCTTCCGTAGCAAATATCTTAAATCCAAGCTGTTTAAATTCCTTCCCCAGCTGGATTACTTCTTTTTCCTCATAAGCTGCAATTGTTACGGTTATGAGTACTGAGCCCTGGAGTGGTAAGGGAGTCTGGTTTCCTTCCTGAGCTTTATAAAAAGCGTTTCCAAATGATTCTGCAAGACCCAGAACTTCACCCGTTGATCTCATTTCCGGCCCAAGCAGGGGATCAACTTCGGGAAACATATTAAACGGAAATACTGCCTGTTTAATTCCGTAATGCGGAATTTTTTTCCGATGAATATTAAGATCCTTAATATTTTTACCCAGCATAATTTGTGTTGCCAAACGCACCATATTGATATTGCATACCTTTGAGACTAACGGAACAGTGCGTGATGCCCTTGGATTAGCTTCAAGCACGTACACTATATCATCGGCAATAGCATACTGAATATTTATAAGTCCCACAACATTTAGTTCAATAGCCATTTTTCTTGTGTATTCCTCTATTGTTTTTAAGTGTTCCTCCGGTATGCTGAATGGAGGTATTGCACATGAGGAATCACCCGAATGAATACCTGCCTTTTCAATATGTTCCATTACCGCCGGAACAAAAGCATCTGTACCGTCAGATATAGCATCGGCTTCTGCTTCTATCGCATTTTCCAGAAATTTGTCAATTAAAATTGGCCTTTCCGGTGATACATCTACTGCCAGAGCAACATACTCCCTGAGCATCTCTTCATCGTGAATAATTTCCATTGCTCTTCCCCCTAATACATATGAAGGTCTGACCATCAAAGGATATCCTATTTCTTCAGCTATTTGTAAAGCTTCATCCAGTGAACTGGCCATCCCTGACTCAGGCTGGGGGATTCCTAACCTTTTCATTATATTCCGGAAACGATCCCTGTCTTCAGCAAGATCAATAGTAGCGGGAGAAGTACCCATAATTTTTACTCCCTCCTCCTCAAGCTCATATGCTATATTTAAGGGTGTTTGTCCCCCAAACTGCACAATAACACCTTCAGGCTTTTCTTTCTGGTATATACTAAGTACATCTTCAACTGTCAGTGGCTCAAAATATAATTTGTCTGATGTATCATAATCGGTTGAAACAGTTTCAGGATTGCAGTTTACCATGATAGTCTCTATACCAAGATCTTTCAATGTAAATGCAGCATGAACACAACAATAATCAAATTCTATTCCCTGCCCTATTCTGTTCGGCCCGCCTCCCAGAACCATAACTTTTCTTTTACTCGAAGATTCTACAGTATCAGGACCATTGTATGTAGAATAATAATATGCTGCATTCTCGACACCACTGACAGGTACAGCATCCCAAGCCTGGACTGTTCCAAGACCAATACGCTTTTTCCGTATTTCCTTTTCAGGTAAATTAAGAAGCCTCCCCAGATACCTGTCAGCAAATCCGTCTTTCTTGGCCTTAATAAGTAAATCGTCGGGAATTACCTTTCCTTTATACTTTAAAATTTTTTCTTCCAGTTCAACCAGCTCTTTCATCTGCTTAATAAACCATGGCTTAATGTGAGTTTTTTCATAAATCTTCTCCGGACTTGCTCCTTTACGCAGTGCCTCATACATTATAAACTGCCTTTCACTGGTAGGTGTACTGATTAATTTCATCAATTCATTTAAGGGTAATTTATTGAAATTCCTGGCAAATCCCAGGCCATAGCGGTTAATTTCAAGGGATCGTATTGATTTTTGAAATGCTTCCTTATAAGTTTTTCCCAGGCTCATTACCTCTCCCACTGCCCTCATTTGGGTACCCAGCTTGTCTTCAACCTTTTTGAATTTCTCAAAAGCCCAGCGTGCAAATTTGACTACCACGTAATCACCGGATGGAGTATATTTATCTAAGGTTCCGTCCCTCCAGTAAGGAATCTCATCAAGATCCAACCCCCCGGCAAGCATTGATGAAACAAGGGCAATAGGAAAACCTGTTGCCTTGGATGCTAAAGCCGAAGACCGTGATGTTCTCGGATTAATCTCAATAACTACTACTCTCCCTGTTTTAGGGTCATGTGCAAATTGAATGTTTGTACCACCAATTACGCCAATGGCTTCAACAATGTCGTATGAATGCTTTTGTAACCGTTCCTGTAACTTTTCATCAATAGTGAGCATTGGTGCTGTACAGTATGAGTCTCCGGTGTGTATTCCCATAGCATCAACATTTTCAATAAAACATACTGTTATCTTGTTATTTTTTGCATCCCTTACAACTTCCAATTCCAGCTCCTCCCAACCTAAAACCGATTCCTCAACAAGTACCTGACCCACCAGGCTCGCAGATATTCCTCTTGCGGCAATAACATTTAATTCTTCCTTATTGTAAACAAGACCGCCACCTGTACCCCCAAGAGTATAAGCAGGACGAAGAACAACCGGATAACCAAGCTCGTTTGCAATCTCTTCAGCTTCTTCCACTCTCAGGGCAGGTTTGCTCCGCGGCATTTCAATTCCAAGCCTTTTCATAGTTTCCTTAAAAGCAATACGATCTTCACCCCGCTCGATAGCATCAACATTAACACCAATAATCTTTACACCATATTTTCCAAGTATACCTTTCTTATATAATTCAGAGGATAAATTCAAACCTGTCTGACCTCCCAGATTTGGCAATAATGCATCGGGCCTCTCTTTTGCTATTATACTTTCAAGACTATTTACATTTAAGGGCTCAATATAGGTTACGTCTGCCATACCGGGATCTGTCATTATTGTTGCCGGATTTGAATTCACCAGTATAATTTTATAACCAAGTTTATGAAGTGCTTTGCAAGCCTGAGTACCTGAATAGTCAAATTCACAAGCCTGGCCTATAATGATTGGTCCTGAACCGATTATCAGTACTTTACTTATTTGAGAACGTTTTGGCATTTTTTATTTCTGATTATAACAGGTTAAAATAATACTCTAATTATGTCGGCACAAATAAAAAAATCTTTGTAGAAATAACCAAATCGTTTCTCAAATAATAATTCACCGGATTTGAACTTATTATAAACTGTCAGGCTGCAACAATATACTCTAAGAAAATTTAAATAAGGAATGTTTTTTTGCAGCAAAAGAAAATACTATATTAGGACATTAATAAAGTCATTAATTTATAATATAATACCAACCAAATAATCAAATAAATAACCATGCAGGAACTTAATACCGGCAATTTTATCAATGAAAAAATTAAAGCAATCAGGGAGACTGTTGTGGATGGAATTGCTATAAATGCCCTTTCAGGGGGTGTAGATTCGTCCACAGTAACAATGCTTGGGCATCGTGCCCTTGGAAATCGACTTAAAACGGTTTTTATAGAAAATGGCCTTATGCGGGAGGGAGAAGCCCGGCAGGTGTCGGAAATTTTCCAAAAGCTAGGTGTCACTGTAGAAATAGTTGATGCCAGAAAAAAATTTTTCTCTGCCCTTAAGGGTATTACCGACCCCGAAGAAAAGCGGGAAGCTATTACCCAGACTTTTTACAAAGATGTTTTCGGCCGGATTGTAAAAGAAAGCGGAGCAAAGTACCTCCTGCAGGGAACAATTCTCACTGATATAGACGAAACCGTTGCAGGGATCAAACGACAGCATAACGTCTTTGAACAACTTGGTATTGACCCGCAGGAAACTTTTGGCTATAGTATAATTGAGCCCCTCATCGAGCTTCGTAAGGACGGGGTTAGGAAAGTAGGCAAGGCACTTGGACTCCCATCCGGTCTGTTCGATCGAATCCCTTTTCCCGGTCCGGCCCTTGCTGCCCGTGTAATAGGTGAAGTGACTCCCGAGCGTATAGAGACTGTCCGTAAAGCTACCATTATTGTTGAGCAATCTCTTAATAGCACAAATGCATTTCAGTATATGGCAATTCTTCATGAAGACCGGGTGACCGGCATGCGCGATGGCAAACGTGATTTCGGACAGCAGATAGAAGTACGCTGCTGGGACAGCACTGATGCGCGAACAGCAGAGCCAACACAACTGTCGTTTGAAATCCTTAAGAAGCTTGCTCTTGAGATTATCAGGAATGTGCCCGGTATTGTCAGTGTGACATACAATATAGCACCTAAACCTCCCTCAACGATCGAAGCGGTCTAGGTCTGTTAAAAAAAAATATCCGGTTTTATTAAAAATAAAAAAATGAAACAACTTATATATTTAAATATCCTGTCATTATTATTATTAACAAACTTCTTTGTAATGGATAATGAAAAAGAAGATATCAGACTAATAGTCAGGGCTGATGATATGGGATTCTCAAAATCGGCAAATCTGGCCTGCATAAAAGGTTATAAAGAAGGAATTATTACTACTGTTGAAGTTATTGTCCCCGGACCCTGGTTTTTGGATGCTGCAAAATTGCTCAGAGAAAATCCGGGGCTTGATGTCGGGGTGCATCTGACATTAACGAGTGAGTGGGATAATTATAAATGGGGCCCTGTGACACAAGCTGAAAGTCTGGTTACCGAAGACAGGTATTTCCATACAAGAACAGAAAATGTGGGAGCGCTGGAAATCGACCCTGATGAATTAGAGACCGAACTTAGAGCACAAATTGAGCTGGCATTAAAACATATACCGCAGGTATCTCATTTATCGGACCACATGAATATAGCTACCTGTCAACCAGCAATAACAAAGATATTTAAGAAACTATCCGGAGAATATAAATTGCCATTTAGTCCAAACGGACTGACAGAATCATTTGAATTGTGGTCTGTTCCTCCCGAAGAAAAGGAAGATTTTCTTGAAGGGTCTATAGATAGTCTGACATCAGGCCTGTGGGAATGCATTTGTCATCCGGCTTTAAACAACGAAGAGACACAAGGCATAGAAGGATCAGGGTATGATGCAGATATCAGAATGGCAATTCACCGCGAAGCGACTACCAATGCTGTTACCAGCGAAAGGATTAAGAACATCATTAAACAAAGAAATATCAGGCTGGTCAGTTATTCTGATACTTATAAGTAAAGTATTGTTGCCTGCCTGTGCTGAATATGCAGCAGGCGGGCCTTCGCCAGGCGGGGTCAACAATTCAGCAATAAAGCACTAGAGCAATAGAACAATAGAGCAATAGAACAATCATTTTAAACTTAATCATTCTTTTTTGAGTTCAGTATAAATGTATTATTTTTAATGCAGTATAATTGTTTAAATTATAAGTAAAATGAAAGTACTTAAGTTCGGTGGTTCATCAGTTAGTTCTGCAGATAATATGTTAATTGTAAAGAAAATAGTCGAAAACCAGTCAGATCAAATAGTAGTGGTTGTTTCTGCAGTTCAGGGTATAACTGATAAATTACAGGAACTTGCCGTGCTGGCTGCCGATAATGACAGAACCTTTTTCAGAGTATATAATGAAATAGAGAAGAAATATCTGGATATAATAAATTCACTGTTTGAAGAACCTGTGAAGAATAAAGTACTGCTGCAGGTAAATACACTATTTAAAGAACTTAGTGATATTATTAATGGATTATTTCTGGTAAATGATCTCACATTAAAGGTTAAAGACAGAATACTGAGTTATGGAGAACAGTTATCATCCCTGATATTAAGCCAGTTGATAGATAATTGTGTACTTATTAATATTAAGAATTTTATTAAAACCAATAGTGATTTTGGTAATGCTAAAGTAAATTTTACTCACACCAACCGGCTAATTGGTTATCGTTTTAAAACCATAAAAAAAACTGCTGTTGTCCCCGGATTTATAGCAAGCAGTGATAGAAATGAAACTACTACTCTCGGACGCGGAGGATCTGATTATACTGCGGCAATAGTTGCAGCTGCATTAGACGCTGACCGTCTTGAGATATGGACAGATGTTGACGGATTTATGACTGCTGATCCCAAAAAAGTAAAAAAGGCATTTGCTATTGAATCCCTTAGTTATGCTGAGGCAATGGAGCTTTCACACTTCGGGGCAGAGGTTATTTATACACCGACAATTCAGCCTGTATACAAAAAAAATATTGAGGTTTCAGTATATAATACTTTTAATCCGTCTGCAAAAGGGACTACTATTACAAAATATTCAGTTATTACAGGAAGCTCAATGATTAAAGGTATTTCGTCCATTGACGATATAGCATTAATAACACTTCAGGGACCCGGGATGGTAGGAGTAAAGGGCATATCCAGCCGGCTGTTCGGAGCTCTTGCAAATAAAAATATTAATATCATTTTAATTACACAGGCATCATCAGAATATTCAATAACTTTTGCTATTATACCTGAAGATAATGAGAAGGCTGTCCATGCCCTGGAAAAAGAGTTTGAACCGGAAATAAAACTGAGAAATGAACTTAATATACAAATTGAAAAAGATTTATCTATTATCGCCATTGTTGGTGAGAGGATGAAAAATACTCCGGGAATTTCGGCAAATCTGTTTTCATCACTGGGGAAGAATGGTATTAGTGTTATAGCTACGGCACAAGGCTCATCCGAGCTGAATATTTCAGTTGTAATCAGAAAGGAAAGTCTAAAAAAGGCATTAAATGTTATTCATGAAGGTTTCTTTTTATCTCACTATAAAGAACTCCACCTGTATCTTGTTGGAATCGGGAAGGTTGGAAGTATACTGCTTAACCTGATTAAAAAACAGCAGGAAAAACTTCTGGAGAGCCATAGTCTGAAGATTAATGTAATAGGTATTAGCAACTCAAAAAAAATGCTTATAGTACAGGATGGAATTGATCTTAAGAATTATAAGGAAAAGCTGAACACATCCGGCGAAAAAATAGATATCGACCTGTTTATTCAGAAAATGAAATATTTAAATCAGCAAAACAGCGTTTTTATTGACTGCACTGCCAGTGAAAATATTGCTTCACGGTACAAAAATATTATGGAATCATATATATCAGTCGTGGCAGCCAACAAAATTGCATGTTCATCTGAATATTCTCTATACAGGGACCTCAAAAAAACAGCAAAGGATAAAAATGTTAAGTTTATGTATGAAACAAATGTTGGTGCAGGTCTTCCAATAATAAGTACACTTAACAATTTAATAAAGAGTGGCGACAAAGTTATTAGAATTGAGGCAGTATTGTCAGGAACCCTTAATTTTATATTGAATGAACCGGATGAGAAAATGCCATTAAGTAAATCAATTAAACTGGCTATAGAGAAAGGATTTTCAGAACCTGATCCCAGAAGTGATTTAAGCGGTCTGGATGTGAAGAGAAAATTATTAATATTATGCAGGGAAGCCAACTATGAAATTGATATAAACGATATTAAATTAACACCTTTTTTGCCTGAAGAATGTTTTAAAAACTCACTGGATGATTTCTGGCGTACAATAAAAAAGTATGATAAAGAGTATGAAGCAAAAAGGAAGAAGCTTGTCGAAGAAAATAAAAAATGGAGATACGTAGCTGAACTGGAACGTGGCAAAGCAAAGATTGGACTTAAAGAAATTGATTCAAAACATCCTGCATATTCTCTTGAAGGCCATAACAATATAATCCTTATCACAACAGACAGATATCATGAACAACCCATGATAATCAGAGGGTATGGAGCAGGGGCAGAGGTAACAGCTGCCGGAGTATTTGCAGATATAATAAGAGTTGTTAATGTCTAGCCTATAATTAAAATACATGATAAATGCTGCAATCTTTGATTTAGACGGTGTACTGATTGATTCTGAGCCGCTTTGGAAAGAAGCTGAAAAGAAAATCTTTAAAACAGTTGGAATTAACCTGACTACTGAAATGTGCAGGCAGACTACAGGGTTGGATTGTATTGATACTGTAAAACACTGGTATGATTATAAACCCTGGAAAGATAAAGAACCGGAAAAAATTAGAGATGAATTATATGCTGAAATCATAAATCTTATTAAAACAAAAGGCAGGTTAAAAAAAGATGTAGAAAAGGTTCTGAAGATTATTAAGAAAAAGAATATTACTGCCGCAATTGCTTCATCATCACCTCTGGAAATTATACAGACAGTGCTTCGCACTTTTAAATTAAATAATGAATTCCCGGTCATTCATTCTTCAGAAGTTGAGAAATCAGGAAAGCCACATCCTGCAGTTTATATTTCAACAGCTAAATTATTAAATGTAAGTCCGGATAAATGCCTTGCTTTTGAAGATTCATTTTATGGTGCTTTATCTGCAAAATCTGCAGGAATGAAAGTAGTCGCTATACTTGAAAAAGAAGATTATGGTAATTCTAAATTTGATTTTGTTGATCTTAAATTAAGTTCTTTTGAGGAATTTAATGAAGAGACCTTAAATTATATAAATAATCTGATTTAACTGATAATTTTTAAATTTACCCTTCAGAAATAGAAAAACTGTGAAAATAATTTTCTCCGAATAATATGACAGAAAGGATCTTATACTATTCAACAAACAGAAAAGCAGGAAAAGTAACCTTTAAAGAAGCATTACTTAAGGGGCTGGCTCCTGATGGAGGTTTGTTTATGCCTGATCCTATCCCGAAAATAAGCGTTCAGGAGCTAATGAGTTATGCTGATAAACCATATTACGAAATCGCTTACGAAATTGGCAGGAAATTCTTGATAAACGAAATACCGGATAAAGATTTATACTCGATAACAAAAGACGCATACAATTTTGATGTTCCCCTGGAAAAGGTTTATGAAAGGAAATATATTATGCATCTTGACCAGGGGCCAACTGCATCATTCAAAGATTTTGCGGCACGCCTGATGGGCAGATTAATGCAATATTTTCTTGTGAAAGAAAACAGGAGTTTATTAATATTAACAGCTACTTCTGGAGATACCGGAAGTGCAATTGCCAATGCTTTTTATGAACTTGAAAATATAAAGGTTGTTGTATTGTTCCCCGAGAAGGAAGTGACAGACAGGCAACGTAAACAAATGACTACTTTACATAAAAATATTCAAATCATTGCCCTCAAAGGAAAGTTTGATGATTGCCAGGCAATAGTCAAAAGAGCATTTGCTGATGAAGAACTTACCTATTTGAATCTCTCGTCGGCAAACTCTATAAACATCGGCCGCCTGCTTCCGCAGTCAATGTATTATATATATACATTTGCAAAACTCTGCAAAGGCTATGATGAAAAAATAATATTTTCGGTGCCATCAGGAAATTTCGGTAATTTGATGGGAGGACTTATTGCAATGAATATGGACCTGCCTGTTAAACGTTTTGTAGTATCAACAAATGAAAATGATGAAGTGCCGGTTTACTGGAAAACGGGAAAATATAAGATAATTATACCCTCTGTTAATTGTATCTCAAGCGCAATGAATGTCGGTCATCCCAGCAATATGGCACGGGTAGTATCTTTGTATAAAGGTATAATGGATGATAAAGGTATTATTCACAGTCAACCCGATCTTGACCGGATGAGAAAAGACATGTTTACCGTCAGTATCAATGATATAAGAACAAAACAGACAATAAAAGAAGTATACGAAAAATACAGGGTGCTGATAGAGCCGCACGGAGCTGTGGGTTGGGCCGGACTAACAGAAGACTTTAAAGCCAATATTGATGATGCATCACCGGATCAGATAAGTGTTTGCATTGAGACAGCCCATCCTGCAAAATTTCCTGAGGAGATAAAAGAGATATTAAATATAGATCCTCAATTACCTGTCGCGTTGAAGGGTCTGGAAGATAAAGAAGAGCAGTATGATGTGCTGGAAAATGATTATAGCATGTTTAAGAGATACTTAAAAGATAAGTATTTCTAAAAGCCAGATTAAAGAAAACAGAAAATATATCTGATAACTAATTAATATAAAAGTATAATAATTTTAAAAATCATTTTATGCACTCAGTATGTTCAGACCTGGAAGGAATCTGGGTCCCGGAAGTATGGATTAATGTAGCCAGAACAACAGGAATTGATGAGCTTAAACTTACTACCAGAGATATTAAAAACTATGATGAGCTGATGAAACACAGGCTAAAAGTTCTGAAAAAAAATGGATTGAAGCTAAAAGATATTCAAAACGTTATTGGGAAGATTGAACCCATTGACGGGGCTCTGGAGATGATCAACTGGCTGAAAAAAATGACTCGCTTTGTAATAGTCTCCGACACTTTTGTTGAATTTGCTGATCCCCTGATGAACAAGCTTGGATGGCCGCTTCTTTTTTGTAATTCATTGGAAGTTGACAGTAATAATAATATTATTGGATATAAGCTCAGACAAAAAGACCAGAAGAGAAAAGTAATACAGGCACTTAAAAGCCTGAACTACGAGGTTATTGCAATAGGAGATTCGTATAACGACATATCTATGCTAAAAGAAGCAGACAAGCCTATACTTGCCCGTCCGCCACAAAATGTTATCGACGATTACCCTGAATTTCCTGTTGTATACGAATATGAAAAATTAAAAGATCTGCTCCTGGAGTACTTTAATAATTAATTACTGTTAAAGATATAAACCATTATATTTAAATATTAAAGAATATCTATACTTAAATTATTATCCGCCAAAAACATAAAATACAGGCGACTAATTATCAGTCAAATTAAAATTCAGTAATACATGAAGAGCAGGTTTACTGGTTTTTCAAATAAAAAGTACACAGGATTAATTATTGGCTTCCTCTTGTTTTTATTTATACTGCTCTTTACTGACCTTGAACCTGGCAAACCCGAAATTACAAGAACTTGCGCAATAGCGGCATTGATGGCCGTATGGTGGGTTACTGAAGCAATACCTCTAAGTGTTACTGCCCTTTTACCGGTAATACTTTTTCCCCTTTTGGGGGTACTGGATGGAAAGGATATATCCAAAGCATATTTTAACCATATAATATTCATCTTTATTGGCGGATTTATTATGGCATTGGCCATGGAGAAGTGGAATTTGCATAAACGAATCGCCCTTAAAATATTATTATGGGTAGGTATCAGCCCCGGGAGAATACTGCTTGGCTGTATGCTTGCTACTTCCATATTATCGATGTGGATCTCAAATACAGCCACAGCAATGATGATGATACCTATAGTGACTTCAATAATTATTAAGATAGAAGAAAGTCTGAGTAAAAATGAACTCTCAAGCTATGCAACCGGACTTTTACTGGGTATTGCTTATAGTGCCTCAATAGGCGGAATTGCAACGATTGTAGGTACGCCTCCTAACCTTATATGTGTTAGAATGTTAAATATTTTATATGCTGATGCCCCGGAAATATTGTTTAATCAATGGCTTTTGTTTGCATTCCCCCTTACAGTGATTATGTTTATTATTGTCTGGTTAATATTAAAATTTTCATATGTTAAAAAGATTAAAATAACTAATCTTTCCAGGGAATCAATAAAAAATCAATATGATGGTATTGGTAAATCATCTTACGAAGAAAAAATAGTCTTCATACTTTTTATACTCCTTGCACTGCTATGGATAACCAGACCCGGCTTTAAGTTTAACAATTTTAGTATTCCAGGCTGGGCATTACTGTTTAAACATTCAAAATATATTAATGATGGAACAGTTGCTGTTCTTATAGCAGTTATATTGTTTATAATCCCTGCAAAATCTGCTCGGGCAAAGAGATTAATGGACTGGGAAACGGCAAATAAAATTCCCTGGAATATAGTTATACTTTTTGGCGGAGGATTTGCTCTTGCTTTGGGGTTTGAAAAATCAGGACTTTCATTATGGCTGGCAAATCAACTTACCGGCAGTTTAAATATTAATCCCCTTATTTACATTCTGGTAATAGTAGCATTAATGACTTTCCTTACTGAATTAACCTCAAATACAGCTTCAACCCAGATGCTTCTGCCGGTTTTTGCTTCTATGGCCGTTGGCTTAAAAATAAATCCCATGGTATTTATGGTTCCTGTTACACTGGCTGCATCATTTGCATTTATGCTTCCTACAGCAACACCGCCTAATGCTATAATATTCGGGACTAACAGGGTAAGCATAAATAATATGATACGTACAGGATTTGTAATTAACATTGTTGGTATTTTAATCGTCACACTGATTACATATTTATTAATAGGCATTGTTTTTAATATAGAGCCTTTTGTGTTGCCGGGATGGGCAATCACGCGATAATTCTTTATAAATATTTTCTTTAATTGATGCCAATGTTTTAATTTAAAGGTTCTGTTTTTGATTAAATTAGCGTCTTGAGTAAGGATCATGCAATTTTAGAATATTAAGAATAATCATATGAGTAAACATATTAGAATTTTATCTTGCCTGGTTGTATTCATACTTTTTTATTCCTGCACTTCAAAGGATTCTTCAGATAATCCGGCTGATTATGTTGACCCTTTTATCGGCACAGACATACCCGGAAACCTTTATCCCGGAGCTGTTCTTCCTTTTGGTATGGTATGTATTAGTCCTGAGTGCGACCTGAAAAGTCTTAAATGCGATCAGCCTCCACTGGGTTACAGACCAAACATGCCAGCTTATGGCTTTAGCCAGACACATATTAACAGTGACTTTGGCAATCCAAGGTACGGCAATATTCTGGTAATTACGCAGATAGGTCAGCTGGATTTAAAAAATAAAACATCAATGCTGGTTAATGAAAAAGCATCACCAGGGTATTTTTCTGCGACACTTGCGAAAGGCAACATAAAGGCGGAAGTAACTACTTTTGAAAAGGTAGGCTTTCACAGATATACATATTCTGAAAAAGGACCCGTACACTTTATCATCGACCCTTCGGCCAGCTTGACAGGTCCTGAGAGCAGTGAAGGAACAAGTAAATGTAAAATGTGTGAAGTTACTATACTGCCGGATAACAAAGTTCAGGGATATGGTCGGTTTGAAGGTGGCCGGGGTGGTTTAAATCCATATAATATTTATTTTATAGCCGAATTTAATCAGCCTTTTAATGAATATGGGATATGGAATAACGGAATTATAAGCCATAACGAAAAATCAATTCAGGAACAATCTGATAATAATGTGTCTTTGGGGGCATATGTATCATTTAATATAAATCCGGGAGAAAGAATAAAGTTAAAAATAGCAATATCATATGTAAGTAACGAAAAAGCCCAGGCAAATCTTGATGAAGCTAGCAGCTGGGATTTCAATAAGATCAAAAACAGGGCATCAAAAATATGGCAAAATCATCTCAATAAAATAGTTGTAGAAGGCGGGACTAAAGAACAGAACACAATATTTTATACAGCCCTGTACCACTCTCTCCTGGCCCCCCGTGATTTATCAGGTGAAAATCCATCACCCGAATCAAGTGTTCCTGATTATTGGGATTATTACTCAATCTGGAATACATACCGGACAGTAAATCCTCTGTTAATGTTAATTCTTCCTGATCGGCAGGCTCAAATGATAGAATATATTCTGAAGATATATAATAACAGGGGATGGCTGCCCGATACCTGGATAGCGGGAGATTATGCAAGAATCCAGGGAGGCACAAATGCCGATGTAGTTAT